>Ga0256898_1000490_pt1 | contig 15052 bp, 10 predicted proteins | sample MC6MC0686MT_FD_186333 | JGI IMG/M metagenome (GOLD analysis project Ga0256898, IMG submission 186333) | Metatranscriptome of enriched soil aggregate microbial communities from Iowa State University, Ames, United States - MC6-MC0686-MT... | ecosystem: Environmental > Terrestrial > Soil >... | reverse complement strand
GGAGAAGCTGGGCGTGTTTGGCGATGATTACGACACGCCGGATGGCACCGCACAGCGCGACTACATTCACGTTGTCGACCTGGCAGAAGGGCACCTAAAAGCGCTGGACCACTTAGCCAAAGTTGAAGGCTACAAAGCCTACAATCTCGGCGGCGGCGTGGGCTTCTCCGTGCTGGAGATGATCAAGGCGTTTGAGAAAGCGTCCGGTAAGCCGATTCCGTTTGAGTTTAAGCCACGCCGTGACGGCGATTTGCCAGCGTTCTGGGCAGATGCAAGTCTCGCAAATACTGAGTTGGACTGGCGTGTGACGCGCGGGATCGATGCCATGATGCGTGATACGTGGAACTGGCAGTCGAAGAATCCGAATGGATTCCGCTAGTTATACTGTTTATAGCTCAAAGCCTGTCTACGGACAGGCTTTTTTGCTTTATAAATCATGGAGTTTTACAGGCTTTTAAGTAGTTATCGGAAATGATAACATTCTGCGCTTATCAAAAAGTGCGGATGGTCATTATAAAATTTAAGTTATGTGTTTAGCTTGTTATCGGAAATAGCAGCACGAACTTTCGAAACATGGATTGATTAGTAGTGTACTGGTAGCTATAGAGCCAGGGGCGGTAGCGTCTGCAGAACTAATCATCGAACATTAAATAATCATTAGCGTAAGCTTAAAATTAGAGCGTAAAGTATGAAGTTTAGTTTGGGATATCTCATTGATTTAATAACAGTAATCACTGAGAAGGAACTTAAAGTTCGCTATAAAAGCAGTTTTCTAGGTTATTTATGGTCAATAGCTAATCCACTTCTCTTTGCCATGATTTACTACTTTATCTTTAAGTTAATCATGCGAGTCCAAATCCCGAATTACACAATCTTTATTATCACAGGATTGTTTCCCTGGCAGTGGTTTGCAAGCACAACCTCTAACTCGCTGTTTTCGTTCATAGCTAATGCACAAATAATAAAGAAAACAGTTTTTCCAAGATCAGTGATTCCTTTCAGTAATGTCATGATGGAGTGCTTGCATTTCCTATGTACCATTCCTGTTATCATTGTGTTCCTTTTGATATATGACATGACGCCTCATTGGAATTGGATCTATGGCATCCCATTGATTGGCATTGCACAATTAATTTTCTCCTATGGTATTGCTCTTTTCCTTTCAACATTGAATCTCTTCTTCCGTGATTTAGAAAGGTTTATTACATTGGGTATTATGCTGCTGTTCTATTGCACGCCAATACTTTATGCCAGTGATATGATACCTGAAAAATATCAATGGTTAATAACCTATAATCCTCTCGCAGATATGGTTTTAAGCTGGAGAGAATTATTCATGAATGGTCATGTTGATTATGAAAAAATTCTTTCACTTTATGGTATGGGAATCGTGACGCTTACCATTGGTGCATGGGTTTTCAACAAATTAAAATACCGTTTCGCAGAGATTTTATAATGGAAGTCGCAATTGAATTTAAAGCGGTAACTAAAAGTTATCCCTTATATCATCATATTGGCTCAGGAATTAAAGAGCTGATTTTTAACCCGAAAAGAGCATTAACCCTTTTATCAGGTAGAAGCTATCTGGCTATTGAGGATATCAACTTCACAGTTAATAAAGGGGAATCTGTTGCTTTGATAGGCAGAAATGGTGCTGGTAAAAGCACTTCTTTAGGTTTAGTTGCTGGTGTAATTAAGCCTACGGCAGGAAGTGTGACCACCAAAGGCCGAGTAGCTTCGATGCTAGAATTGGGAGGCGGCTTTCATCCTGAACTCACTGGTAGAGAAAATATTAGATTAAATGCCACTCTACTCGGCTTGAGACGTAAGCAATTAAATGAACGAATTGATAAGATCATTGAATTTTCTGAGCTTGGTGAATTCATTGATGAACCGATTCGTGTTTATTCAAGTGGCATGTTAGCAAAACTGGGTTTCTCGGTTATTACTCAAGTCGATCCGGATATTTTGATTATTGATGAGGTTTTAGCTGTAGGTGATTATGCGTTTCAAAAAAAGTGCATTGAGACCATTAATAAATTTAAAGAGAAAGGCGTAACGATACTTTTTGTTAGCCATAATTTAACCGATATTGAAAAGATTTGTGACAGAGTTATATGGATTGAGAACCACCGATTAAAGGCGAGTGGCAATGCGGCTGTAATTTTAGAACAATATCGATCTTCAATGTAAGGAAACAATGAATGAATATTAGCAATGAAAAAGTAAAAATATATACCAGCCACCATAAGCCCAGCGCCTTTTTATCATCAAATGTAATAAAACCAATACATGTAGGAAAAGCCAATAGCTATAATGATATTTGCTGTATAGGTGATAATACTGGAGAAAATATTTCTTTTAAGAATCCATTTTATTGCGAACTTACAGCTCAATATTGGGTGTGGAAGAATGATCTCTCATCAGATTATGTCGGCTTTATGCATTATAGGAGGCATTTAAATTTTTCATCAGATCAAAGCTATGATGAAGATATTTGGGGCGTAATTAATGAAGACGTTATATCTCCTGAATATGAAAAAAAGTTTGGGTTAGATGAAAGCAGCATCATTAGTGCAATTGCCGATTATGATATCTTGTTGCCTAAAAAATGGAGTGTAAAGCAGGCGGGGAGCAAGAATAATTATGAACATTATAAAGTATCTCAGCATTTACATATTGAAGATTACCAGTCAGCAATAGACAGCTTATTGTATCTATATCCTGAATATGCTGCAGCAGTAAAAGAATTTAATACTGCGCACGATGGATATTATACGAATATGTTCGTTATGAAATCTGAATTATTTTCAGATTATTCAGAATGGTTATTTTCAATACTTGAAGATCTTGAAAATAATTTCGCGCTCCGTAATTATGATGCACAAGAAAAAAGAGTTGTAGGCCATATCTCAGAAAGGCTGTTCAATATATATCTGATTCATAAAGAAAAAACTAGCGGGTTAAATAAAAAAGAAATTCAAAGAACTTTTGTTAAAAATGAAACATTTAACGGGAAGTTAAAACAGAATTTTGAATCAAAAAATATCCCTATTGTCATTTGTTTTGATGATAATTACTCATTAAGTGGTGGAGCATTAATAAACTCCATAGTTAAAAATAGCACTGAAAAAGATAACTACGATATTGTTGTATTAGAAAATGGTGTTTCGGCTAGAAATAAGTCGCGTTTAATTTCGCTAATAAAAAACAAAAATAACTTTTCAATACGCTTTTTTGATGTTAACGCATTCAGTGAAATGAAAAGTGTTTATACGCGTGCGCATTTTAGCGCTGCGACTTATGCTAGATTATTTATTCCTTCTTTGTTTTCAAATTTCGAAAAAGTCCTGTTTATCGATGCTGATACTATAGTTGAAAGTGATGTAGCAGAATTAGTTCATATTGATATGAAGAATAACCTTGTGGCAGCTGTGAAAGATATTGTCATGGAAGGTTTTGTAAAGTTCGGCGCTATTGCTCATTCTGAGGAAGGCCAAAACGAAACAGCAAAAGAATACTTAAATAATGTTCTGGCAATGAAGGATACAGAGCGTTATTTTCAGGCTGGCTTAATTCTGTTCAATGTTGCGCAGATGAATGCTGAGAATACATACACTCAGCTAATGGCTACTATGAAATCCAGATCGTTTTGGTTTTTAGACCAAGACATTATGAACAAGGTTTTTTACGACCGGGTGCATTATCTGCCATTTGAGTGGAATGTATATCATGGTAATGGCAATACAGATGATTTCTTCCCAAATCTAAAATTTGCCTCATACATGCAGTTTTTGGCTTCCAGAAAAAAACCAAAAATGATTCATTTTGCAGGTGAAAACAAGCCCTGGGATGCTCCCCACGTTGATTTCTTTGATAACTTCATGTCATATATTGATGGAACACCTTGGCAACAAGAAGTTATTAACCGCTTATACGGCAAGGCTAATGTAATTGCGAATAATAAAGGTAGTAACCAAATGTTATTCCAGACAAAAGTAAAGCGTAAATTTATGCCATATTTAAATCGCTATGCTCCAGTTGGTAGTAAGCGTCGGCAGCATATAGCAAAAACGTATTATAAAATTCGTCGGATGATTTTAGGTTAATATCAATGAGAAAAAATATTTTAATTGTAGGTGCTGGTTTTTCGGGTGCAGTGATTGGGCGTGAACTGGCTGAGGACGGGCACAATGTAAGAATCATTGATTCTCGTGCCCATATCGCTGGAAATTGCTATAGCGAGCGAGACGAAAAAACTCATGTAATGATTCATACATATGGGCCTCATATATTTCATACCGATAATGAAGAAGTCTGGAATTATATCAGTTCGCATTGCGAGATGATGCCATACGTAAATAGAGTTAAAGCAACTGTAAATGGACAGGTTTTCTCTTTACCGATCAACTTACACACGATCAATCAGTTTTTTAAAACTACATGTAATCCTGAAGAAGCTAAAAAGCTCATTGAATCAAAAGGTGATGCAACAATCCTTGATCCTAAAACATTTGAAGATCAAGCGTTGAGATTTGTTGGTAAAGAATTATATGAGTCATTCTTTAAGGGCTATACCATTAAACAATGGGGGATGGAGCCAAAAGAGTTGCCAGCTTCTATCTTAAAAAGGCTCCCGATACGTTTTAATTATGATGACAACTATTTCAATCATAAGTATCAAGGCATGCCAAAAGAGGGTTATACCCCAATTGTTGAATCGATTCTAAATCACGAAAATATTACTGTTGAATTAAACACTGATTATAACCCACAAGAAAAAGAAAATTATGACCATGTGTTTTATAGTGGTCAGTTGGATGGATACTTCGGTTATAGTTTAGGGCGCTTAGGATACAGAACTCTAGACTTTGATAAATTTACTGCCAATGGAGATTATCAAGGTTGTGCAGTAATGAATTATTGTGAGGTAAATGTGCCCTATACCAGGATTACTGAACACAAGTATTTTGCGCCATGGGAAAAGCATGACTCAACTGTATGCTATAGAGAATATAGTCGCTCTTGTGATGAGAATGACATTCCTTATTACCCAATTAGACAAATGGGTGAAATGTCATTGCTTCAAAAGTATCTAGATCAAGCAGAATCAGAAAGTAACATTACATTTATTGGTCGTCTTGGAACTTATCGTTACCTCGATATGGATGTGACAATAGCCGAGGCACTGTCAGTAGTACGTTCATATCGTCAGGCACTATTAGATAATCAAAAAATGCCATCATTTGTGGTTAATCCGAGATGAAGATTACTGCGTTGATTGTCACTTACAATCGACTTGAAAAGTTAAAAAAATGTGTAGCGGCCGCGAGGCTGCTATCTTTTCACCAGATTGTTATAGTAAACAATGCATCAACTGATGATACGCAGTGTTGGCTAGAGTCCATTGACGAACCTAATATAAATATATTGAATAGTGATACCAATGATGGTGGCGCTGGGGGATTCTATAAAGGAGCTAAATGGATTTCTGAAAATTGTATTACAGATTGGGTTCTTTTCTTTGATGATGACGCATATCCAGATATAGAATTGCTTAACAATTTTGCGTTGACCAATAAGACTGACGTAGATGCTATAGCAACAAAAGTCGTAGATAAACAAGGTATTCGTTGCAAGATGAATATACCGTGGATTAAGTTTCCGAATACGATAAGAGATGTTAATAAATATCGTGCCGAACCTAATTTATTTACTGCAGTTGGCGAAGAATGTTGTAGCATAATTTCATTTTCATTTGTAGGGGTTTTTATTAACTCAAACGTTCTCAGGAATACTTACCAAAATATAGATAAACGCCTATTTATCTACTTTGATGATGTATACTATTCATGGTTTTTAGTCAGGCAGGGATATAAAATAAAATACGAACCCACGCTTAGTTTCATACATGACATAGCTGACAGGCAAACAGTGATGAGTCCGTGGAAAATATATTATCTTGTCAGGAATCTTATTTGGTCTGTGCACATCTTTGGAAAGAAGAAGCCATTTGGATATACTTCCATTCTAATTAGGATATTTAGTTATTTATTGCAAACAATTCATTCAGAAAGTAAGTTGAAATATTTCAAAGCAATTATAATGGGGGTATGGGATGGGGTTTTGAATAAAAGTAAAATATCTAAAGATGGTGTCATTAAATGAAAAAATTATGTTTCTATATAAATTCTGATTGGTATTTTAGTTTGCACTGGAAGGAACGAGCGGTAGCTGCTATCGATAGTGGCTATCAAGTTCACGTAATATGCAATTTTTCAAGTGATGATGAAAGACGCTCATTAGAACTATTAGGACTAATCACACATAATTCCAATATGTCTGAGCAATCATTAAATCCTTTTTTTTTAATGAAGGATGTCTATCGCTCTTGTAAAATACTTAAAGAAATTAGCCCTGATATTATTCACTGTATCACAATCAAAGCATGCATCATTGGCGGCTTATATTCAAAAATATATAACAAAAATTTAGTTCTAAGTTTTGTTGGGTTAGGTAGAGTCTTTTCTTCAGAAGTTATTGTTTACAAGCTTCTAAAGAAAATAGTAACTAAGCTTTACGCATGGATTTCTAAGAAAAAAAATGTTTTCTTCATATTTGAACATGAAAATGACAGATGTGAAATAGTAAATAGAACTGGTATTGATATCAATAAGACTTTTGTAATAAATGGTGCGGGTGTCAATCTATCAGATTTTAATTATGTTGAGGAAGATGATAGAGAAATTCCAGTCGTGCTGTTTGCAGGTCGTCTCATATGGAGTAAAGGTTTAAAAGATCTTATTGATGCAAAGATTGCTCTCCGCGAGCAGGGCGTGGATTTTGTATTAGATGTGGCTGGTTTTATAGTTAAAAATGACCCAGATTCAATCCCGCAAAGTTTAATTGAAGATTGGTCGTGTAAAGGCATTATTAGATGGTTGGGTAAATCAAATAATGTGAGTGAATTAATAAAAAAATCAAATATTATAGCTTTACCTTCTGTTTATGCGGAGGGCGTTCCAAGAATTTTAATTGAGGCAGCAGCTATAGGTAGAGCTACAATAGCTTACGATACCGGAGGCTGTGGCAGCATAATTAAAAATAATGAAACTGGGTACTTAATTGAGAAAAGTAACTTTCCAGAATTACTTGATAAATTACAAGTTTTGCTAGTTGATATTGAGCTGAGAAAAGAATTTGGAAAAAGAGCAAGTATAAAAGCTGTAGATGGTTTCTCTTCAAAGAAAGTAATTGAAACTACGCTGGGGATTTATAAGAATTTAATAGCTAATTATTAAGTTCATAATTGGCTGAAAATATAATTTATATTAGTGTTTGATGTTTTTTTGTAAGTGATTATGATGATGATTTAATAATGATTTACCAATTCATTTGCTTCTATTGCACCTTCCTCCAGCTAAACTATAGTTTAGCTTTGAGTGCTTGCGATTTTTAATTGTTTAAAGTTACCCGTATCATGATGTAAGATATTTCAGTTTACATTTAATGAACAGTTTATATACGGTTTACAAACAGACAGGAGTAGATAAATGTCAAAGCAGCAAATCGGTGTTGTAGGTATGGCAGTTATGGGGCGCAATTTGGCTCTTAACATTGAGAGCCGCGGTTACACTGTTTCTATCTTCAACCGTTCACGTGAAAAGACTGATGAAGTCATCGCTGAGAACCAGGGTAAAAAACTTGCGCCTTTCTATACTGTTGAAGAGTTTGTTCAATCGCTGGAAAAACCACGTCGAATCCTTCTGATGGTACAAGCAGGTGAGGCAACTGATAAAACTATAGCTTCCCTTACTCCTCATCTGGATAAAGGTGATATTCTGATCGATGGTGGTAACACCTTCTATAAAGACACCATCCGTCGTAACAAAGAGCTGTCCGATCAAGGCTTCAACTTCATCGGTACCGGCGTTTCCGGTGGTGAAGAGGGCGCACTGAAAGGCCCATCAATCATGCCTGGCGGCCAGAAAGAAGCGTACGAACTGGTTGCTCCAATCCTTGATAAGATCGCTGCGCGCGCTGAAGATGGTGAAGCTTGCGTTGCTTACATCGGTCCTAATGGTGCCGGCCACTATGTGAAGATGGTGCACAACGGCATCGAATATGGCGACATGCAGCTGATCGCAGAGGCCTATGCGCTGCTGAAAGGCGCACTGGCTCTGAACAACGAAGAGCTGGCTAAAACCTTCACAGATTGGAACAACGGTGAGTTAAGTAGCTATCTGATCGACATCACCAAAGATATCTTCAATAAGAAAGATGAAGGCGGTAAATATCTAGTTGATGTGATTCTGGATGAAGCAGCTAACAAAGGCACTGGTAAATGGACCAGCCAGAGCTCATTAGATCTGGGCGAACCACTGTCACTTATCACCGAATCTGTGTTTGCCCGCTATTTATCTTCACTGAAAACTCAGCGTGTTGCAGCTTCCAAAGTATTAAGAGGTCCACAGGCGAAGGCCTTCACTGGTGATAAAGCTGAGTTCGTAGAAAAAGTGCGCCGTGCGTTGTACTTAGGAAAAATCGTTTCATATGCACAGGGCTTTTCTCAGTTGCGTGCGGCGTCTGAAGAAAACGACTGGGATTTGCACTACGGTGAGATTGCTAAGATCTTCCGTGCTGGTTGCATTATTCGTGCTCAGTTCTTGCAGAAAATCACTGATGCGTATGCTACCGATGCAAACATCGCAAACCTGCTTCTGGATCCTTACTTCAAGAATATCGCTGATAAGTATCAGCAGGCGCTGCGTGATGTAGTGTCTTACGCTATTCAGAACGGTATCCCGACTCCGACCTTCTCTGCGGCGATTGCTTATTACGATAGTTATCGCTCGGAAGTTCTTCCTGCTAACCTGATTCAGGCTCAGCGTGACTACTTCGGTGCACATACTTATAAGCGAATTGATAAAGACGGTATTTTCCACACAGAGTGGATTGAAAAATAAATTATCTTTTATTTAATAATGATAAGCCTCCTTTTGGAGGCTTTATTTATGCGTAATGCGGGCATGGCAATCTAATCATGTGAAGCACTATTGCTTTCTCTTGTATATTTAGCTGGTAATGACCTTAATGAAAAAAATAGATTACCTCGAAGGATTGAGAGGCATGTGTTGCTTTATAGTTTTAATCGATCATTGCGTAAATTCTTTCAAACCAGATCTAAGATTCACAAGTTTAACGAGTTTCGGTGGGGAAATAAGAAGGATAATAGGTTGGGGTCCTTTAAATTTAATTTATAGCGGAATTGCTCCTGTATGCATTTTTTTTATATTGAGCGGTTTTGTTTTGAGCTTGAAATTTAACAGTGTAAATGAGCATGATGTCATATTTAAGGGTATTATAAAAAGGTACCCACGGCTCGTTCTTCCTGTCTTAGCATCAATGATATTGATGTACGCTGTTTTCAGTCTCTTTAATTTGTTCACTGATTATAGAAGTAATCTTACTATAGCAAATGTAATTAAAGAATCACTATACTTTGTGCCATTCGAACATGTTGTTCTTACTAATTATGCTATGTGGACAATCTCATTTGAAGTATATGGTTCTTTTCTTGTTTTTGGTTTGTTAGCTTCAGTAAGTGTTAAGGAAACAAAATTGTGGATATATTGTATTGTTTTAATTTTTTTATACTTACAAGGTTCATATTATTGCCTTTTTATTGCTGGAATGATTTTTAGCGATATATTTTCACGCGGTAAATATCATATATCTAAGACAAAAAGATTAATATTATTTATCGTAGGATTAATACTAGCCACTTCACCTTACCCACGCAGTGGGGTTGAAGTCTATGGTGGGCTATATGAGTACATACAAATATTTAGTTTTTTAGAATATAAAGATGTATATCGATATTTAATGCTTACTGGTAGTATATTCATTTTTTCCGCAATACTCGGCTCTGGTTTATTTGAAAGTTTTGCAGACTATAAATATTTCCGATTTTTAGGGAAAATATCATTCCCCCTTTATATAACACATTCAATATTTATTAATGTATTTGCTTATGTATTGCATAGATTTAACCCAGAAGTCAGCTTTACTATATTCGTTGCAGTTACTTTTTTAACTATTATTACATGCTTGGTAGTGGCAGCAATCTTTGAAAGATTTGTTGACTTACCTTCAATTAAGATTGCTAATATAATTGCGAATAAATTTAAATGAAATGTCAATTAAATTTTTAAAATTCTAAGATTTTATAAGGTATTGAGATGAACCCTAAAGTTTCTGTAATTGTAACATCGTATAATATTGAGGATTATATTGAAGCGTGTTTGAATGGCATAATAAATCAGTCTTTAAAAGAAATCGAAATTATTATTGTAGATGATGGTTCAACAGATAATACACAACAAATAATAAAAAATTTCGCCTCAAACGATGAAAGAATTATTACAATACTGAATCAGCATAATAGTATCGGTGGAGTAGCAACTGCAGCAAATATTGGTATAGAAAGAGCAACTGGAGACTTTATTGGATTTGCAGACGGTGATGATCTCTATGAAGAAACAATGTTTGAAAAACTATATAACGCGGCAGTGGAAAACTCTGCAGATATTACACTGTGTGCTTACAAAGAGTTTGAAGATACTATTAAAAACAATAAGCTTCCCTATGAACCATCATGGAGTGATTTTGAGGGGATAACTTCATTTAAAATAGAAACACCAGGTAACAAGAAAAAAATTCTAGATTTACTGCCTGTACCTTGGAGAAAATTATATAAAAATAATCTTTTTAAAGAAAATGGAATCAGATTTCCAGTAGGTCCATATTTCTTCGAAGATAATGGTTTTCATTGGTTTATAACTATGAATGCTAAAAAAGTTGCATTCGTCAATGAGATCCTTTGCTGGCACAGAAAAAAACGGGCAGGCCAGACAACATCATCCGGAGGGGCGAGTCTTCTTGGAGCCTTCCATCAACATGAAGTTATTTATAACTATTTAGAAAAAAATAATTTATGTAATGATTATAAAGACTATTCACTTATTTGGTTATGTTCGCATGTTGCCTGGATACAGCATAGTATTTCTCATGAATTTGAACGAGATTTTTATGAGGTTATACTACCTCATTTTAAAAAATATTCACGGCATGATATACGAAAAAATATTGCAACAAGATATCATGATAGAAAAAACCTAGAATTAATTATCGCAATAGTTCGTGAAAAACCTGATTTATTTGTTGATGTCTTGCATGGCAGACAGTCATCATCTTTTTTTGAAAAGATCATTTTCAATTATTACAAGTTGGGAATGAATGGTCTTATAAAAATGGTTGTTAGGATTATTTATTATAAGATCAAAGTGAAGTTGTTTTCTTTTAAAAGAACAGAAAAGAGAAGCGATCTTCTCTTAGATAAAGCCAATGAATTATCCTCCCAAATTAATACTATGAATGAACAATTGGTTGAAATAAAAAGTAAGTTAAATGAGTTGGACGTCAGAATTTTAAATTCTAATATAGAAAATTATAATATTTATTCAGATATTAATTTTAGCTTTATGAAACTTAGTGAGAAAATTAATAAGTTGGATTAAAATAAGCATATTGTTTTTTATGTTTTAATTTGAAACAAAGGTTGACTGTTTTGAAAAGTCTGAGCTTTAATGATTTAACTTAGGTGAGTTATAATGTCAGAGATTAATTCAAGTATTTTAGTTTCAATTGTAATGCCTGTCTTTAATGCGGAGGGCTATTTATTAGAGACCATTAATCAAATAACTCAGCAATCTTTACGTGAAATTGAATTAATTATTATCAATGATAATTCCACAGATAATTCAAAAGAAATTATCAAAAATAATATTATTTTCGATAGTAGAATAAAGCTTATATCTAATGATCAAAATCTAGGAGCAGGAGCATCCAGAAACATAGGTCTTTCTTTAGCAACAGGTAAATACGTTATTTTTTTAGATGATGATGATCATATTGAAAAAGATATGATTTTTAAACTTTATCATCACGCCGAAAAACTAGACGCGGAAGTTGTCGTATGTCGTTCTGATTTTATAAATTTTAGCACAAAAAATATCACTGAGACCCCATGGACTATTAGAGATGATTTATTGCCAAATACTGATGTTTTTTCTGGCAATGAAATAAATAGAGACTATTTTAGGGCTTTTACTTGGTGGCCGTGGGATAAGCTTTTTAAGCGTGAATATGTATTGTCTAATCATGTTCTTTTTCAAGAAATACGCACTAGCAATGATTTGTTTTTTATTTGTGCCCAGTTACTTCTTGCAAATAGAATATCAGTAGTAAATGATGTTTTAATTCACCATACCGTAATGAGAGGGAGTTCTTTAGAAAACTCCAGACAATTTTCATACGAATGTGCGTTGCTAGCAATAAAAAAACTTCTCTCTTTTTTGATCGAAAAAGATTTATTCGATAAGTACCGTAAGGATTTTTTTAACTATTGCATTTTTTTCTTGGAATGGAACATCAACAGTTTAAACAATAAAGTTTTTCACAACTTGTATGATGATGTGAAGGCTTTTCTATTATCATTTGAAGTTGATGATTCTTGTTTCAATGACCATTTCCTAAAAGAAGCTTTTGAACGTATATCACATTTTGATTCTGAAGATTATTTATTTGATCTGAAAAAAAGGTTACAGGCAGAACTTTCCAACAAAAATGAGAGGTTGATTTTGTTGGATAATCTTTCGATAGTCAATGAAGATTTTGCCAGCAGGCTAAATAATTATGATTTGAAATTTGAGTTTTTATCTGCAAAACTCTCTGAAATGAGCACTTTTTTATATCAATGTAAAAAATCAATTGTTCAAGAAGATATTCAGACATTCGAAGAATTGACTGTATCAAAAAAATCAGATTTTTTCAAAAAACCTGAAAAAGAGTGTGAGGGTCAAATTTCTTTAGAAAGTACTGACTATGAGCGATTTGACAGTTTAGATCGCACACTAATTTTTTTGGAGAAAGAAATTATGCTTACTTTAAAGTCTCTCAATGCATATGCTAGCAAAAATAGATTGTTAAAGTAATAAAGGAAATAGTCTTTTACTTTTATCAATGAATAGAGACGCATACAATTATGAGTCTCTTTTATATATATAAATGCAAAAGATTTTTTTATTTTTTATTTGCAGGAACAAGGTGCTTATTGTCCGCTAATTATTTAATTTCTTATAAACTTGCTTCTCAAAGATTTCATATGAAAATGGCGATAATACAATTAATTTTAAAGAAAATATCATTGTTTGTGTAAGAACACTTTGCGCTCTTAATGCACTAATATGATCTAATGAAAGCATAAGTGGAGTGTGTATGAGATACATAGAGAAACTTATAGCGCCAAAATAAGTAAGGAATACATTGTTAAAAAAGTCGCTCAAGGGGGGGGTATATCTAATTAAAGAATAAAACAGGAAAGAAATGCCGCAATAATGATGATGTATGGATGTTTGTTTTTTTTTTGATGTATATATGAAATAACTTATTATCGCTGGGATAATAGCTGAAAGGAAAATATTACATGTGTATTCTTAAGTTCATTCTTTATGTTGCTAAAGTTGTATATTATTACCCCCAAAGACATGCCTGCTATGCATTTTGAAAAAATCTAAAGAAAAAAATAAGTAGATTTAAATCCGTTGCTGCTTGTAAAGAATTGTGCTTAAAATAAACTAAGCCATAACCCATAATAGATAATATAAATAATTGCACGTTCTTCATTTGAATCAATATTGGGAAAAATAATAAACAAGTGTAAAATTCAACTGAAATCGGCCAGCCTGGGTCGTTCCAGTTCTAGGAATTCGCAAATCCAAGACCGTGTATAAAAAATATGTTATAAAAAGCAGTTTCCTACGGGTTTTCAAAAGGGACTGTTGGGAAAAGAAAGAAATAGATTAAGAAAGTTAAAAACATTGTTAATACATGTAAAGGATATAATCTAGCTATTCCATGAAGAATATACGCCTTGAAAGGTGAAGATGATTTTTTTATTTTTTCACTATATAACTTAGAACAATTCCTAATTATACAAAGAAAGCATCCACGGATATATATGGATGTGAAAAGTTAACGTCCCCCCATCCAAATCTACTCCCTAATCAGTGTCCAGCTACAACCATCAAGCTCAAGTAATCTTTGTTTCGTCAAACCCCAAAAATTTATAACCAGTAATCGTCAATAAATTGAAAAGGTTCTGTAAGATACTTTTGTAAATTAAGCAAGTGTTATGGCTATTTTGCAGCAGTTTTTTAACGATTAGTTCTCACTTGTTAATTCATACGCGTTAGCTTCAACCCACCAACAACTCCCCCCGTCTCCCAGCATTCCCCCCAGCCAGCCTCACCACCAACATCCCCGCCGTCACAAACTTGGTCAAATTCCTCGCATACAACACGCCACCAAACTCTGCCACCAGCGGCATCACCTGGTCAGTGATCGGATCAACAACCTCAGCCACCACTTCCCCAGCCTTAATCCACTCGCCCAAATTACGTCGGTAAAACACCAATCCAGATTGCGCCGCATGAATATACTCACATCCCGCCAGCGCCGTCGCTAGATGAATCAGGGCAGGGGATTCACCCACTTCACCGGCAATATATCCGCCCTCAATCAGCGCATTGATAATCGCGTCGGCATCTTTCTCCGCCATCTCAGGCGATACATCCGCCACACCACGCAGTTCCAGCGTCACCGGCAGCAAGCCGCGCGGCATTGGATACTCATCACCAAAGCGTTCTGCCAGCGTCAGCCACGGCTCACAGCAAGCCTCATCAAACGGTTCACCGCCAGATATCTGCGCCAACAACTGCACTTCACTGCCTAACCAACGCGCCAAAGGTTCAATGTCCGGCCACGCGTGCGGCGTGGTGTAGAGGTGCGGCAGCGCATCCCAGTCACAATGCAGATCAATCATCAAATCGGCCTGGCTCGCCATACGCATCAGCGTAAAGCGCTGGGCATCCAGTTCGGTGCGGGCAATGCGGTCACGATAATGGCGATCAATCGCTTCCCTGATCAGGCG
>Ga0256898_1000411_pt1 | contig 16754 bp, 16 predicted proteins | sample MC6MC0686MT_FD_186333 | JGI IMG/M metagenome (GOLD analysis project Ga0256898, IMG submission 186333) | Metatranscriptome of enriched soil aggregate microbial communities from Iowa State University, Ames, United States - MC6-MC0686-MT... | ecosystem: Environmental > Terrestrial > Soil >... | reverse complement strand
GCCGGCGGCACCCGGCACCCGATCGTGGCGTCGGCGGGGGAAGCGTATTGAATCCGTAAGAACTCTGTGACTGTAACTGGTGTCACTGATCCGGCTGGGGTGGCGTAGCCTGAATTTATGACTGTTCAGCTGGGCATGCCGGTGCCCCCGTCGGGTGCCGCCACAGGCAGCACGGAAAGTGGCGTGGGGGTTCCGCCGCCGCGTCCCGCGGGCACGCCCGCAGGGTTGTGGGACCGTTACGGGCGGCGCGCCACGGACATGCGCCTGTCACTGACGGACAAATGCAACCTGCGCTGCACCTACTGCATGCCCGCCGAGGGCCTGGAGTGGTTGTCCAAGCAGGCCGTAATGACCAAGGATGAAATCATCCGCATTGTGCGCGTCGGGGTCACGGCCCTGGGTGTGCGGGAACTCCGCCTTACCGGCGGTGAGCCCTTGGTGCGCGCCGACCTGGTGGACATTATCTCCGGCATTCGAAGCAATCATCCCGACCTCCCCATCTCCATGACCACCAACGGCGTCGGGCTGGACAAGAAAGCCGCAGCGTTGAAGGCCGCAGGGCTCACCCGGATCAACGTCTCGCTGGATTCCCTTCACGAAGAAACGTTCACCAAGCTCACCCGCCGTCCATTCCTGGATCGCGTCCTGGCCGGCGTCGATGCTGCCTGGGCGGCCGGCCTGGGCCCCGTGAAACTGAACGCCGTGCTGATGCGCGGCATCAACGACGCCGAATCGCCGGACCTCCTGGCCTGGGCGTTGGGTCGCGGTTACGAACTTCGCTTCATCGAGCAGATGCCCTTGGATGCCGATCACGGCTGGACCCGGCGCAACATGATCACGGCTGCCGAGATCCGCACGCTGCTGTCACGCGACTACGTCCTGGACCACGACCCCCGTGAACGGGACGGCGCCCCCGCGGAACGCTTTGAAGTACGACGCCGGGACACGGCTTCCGGTCTTGCCACCGGTCCGGTCCTCGGTACCGTCGGTATCATCGCCTCAGTCACCGAGCCGTTCTGCTCCGACTGCCGCCGCACGCGCATCACAGCCGAAGGCAAAATCATGAGCTGCCTCTTCTCCCGCGAGGAATTCGACCTCCTGGGCCTCCTTCGCGAGGGAGCCACGGACGAGGAACTTGCGCAGCGATGGCAGGACGCCATGTGGGTCAAGCCCAAGGCGCACGGAATGGACCACACTGGTCTCGGCGCAGCGGACTTCGTCCAGCCGGACCGCAGCATGAGTGCAATCGGAGGCTGAAACCTTGCTTGTCCGCTACTTCGCTGCCGCACGCTCGGCCGCAGGAGTCGAAGAAGAATTCCATCACCTGCCGGAAGGGACCAGCCTGGAGGCGCTGCTGGAAGCCGCCCTCGCCGTCGAACGTCCAGTGCCCCCGGAAGGCACGCCGACCCTGGCGCGTATCGTCGCACGCAGTAGCTTCCTCCGCAACGAGGTGGCTGTGCGCGACCGTTCGGCCCCGCTGAGCCCGCACGACGTCATCGACGTCCTGCCGCCTTTTGCCGGGGGCTAGGCGCCGGGCGTCGACACCCTGCGGAAAACGCTTTTCAGCAACGGACTGAAGCCGGATGTTCCTTCGAGCCGCAGATCGGCCGTGTGCACCAGTACCCCGTCCTCGACGCGGAACGTGTGCCTGGCCACGCCGTCGGCCGTGCGCCGGTCCAGCGTCAGAATGCCTGCGTTCCACGAACCCCTGACGGGGCTGGCCGGCGGCCGGCCCATGCTGTCCACGTAGTACCAGAGCGTGTCACCGTGTTCGCGGTCCACAGTGAACATGCCATGCCCTTCGAAGTGTGTCCCATCCGCTTCACGGTGACGGTAACTCTGCACGACGGCGTAGCCGCTGGCGGCCCTGCTGAACACCACCTCTGCCTCGGCAGTCCGGGCACTCCCCCACGGCGATGGGGCGATCTCCGTGATGCCACGCCAATGGCCGATGAAGTCCTGCAGCATCTCCGCGGCGTGGCCGCGTGGGGGCAGTTCCATCACATCTCCAACGTCAACAGGGCAGCATCATCACTGTGTGATCATGCTGCCCTGCAGGGAGTGCGCTAGTCCAGAGTCAGAGACCGAACGTTTCGGTTTCCTCAAACGGACCCACAACCGTGATGGTGCGGGGAGCTGCTGCGAGTTCGCGGGCGAGCTCCTGGACGTCGTCCACGGTGACGGCCTGGATCCGCGCCAGGGTCTCGTCGATGTCCTGGAACTCTCCGGAGACCAATTCCGCCCGGCCCAGCCGGGACATCCGCGAACCTGTGTCCTCGAGGGCCAACACGATGCCACCGCTGAGCTGGCCCACGGCCTTCCTGAGCTCTTCCTCGGTAATGCCTTCCTTGGCGAGCTTGTCCAGCTCCACGCCCAGGAGTTCCAGCACCTGGCGGACCTTGGACGGGGTGCACCCGGCATACATGCCAAAGTACCCGGCGTCCGCGTAAGCGGCGGTGAAGGAGTACGTGGAGTACACCAGGCCCCGCTTCTCGCGGATCTCCTGGAAGAGCCTGGAGGACATGCCACCACCCAGGACTGCGTTAAGCACGCTCATGACGAAGCGGCGATCATCGGTGGCGACGATCGTGGGGCAACCCATGATGATGTTCGCCTGCTCCACGGGACGCTTCACGACGTGGAGGCCGGAGGTGCCGGTGATGACAGCCCTCTCCGTCCCACGGCGCTCCACGGGCGCTGCACCGGCATCCAGCTGCCAACCGGCAGCTTTCAACGCATCAAGGACAAGTTCACAGACGACGTCGTGGTCCAGCCCGCCCGCTGCGGTGATGACCAGTTCCTCGGGGCGGTAGTAGCGCTGGTAGTGCTCCCACACCGAGTCCCTTGCCACAGCCTTGATCGCATCCGGTGTTCCGCCGATCGGCCGGGCCAGCGGGTGGCTGCCGAGCACTGCTGCCACGAATTTCTCGTGCGCCACATCGGTGGGGTCGTCGCTGTCCATGGCGATTTCCTCGAGGATGACGTCGCGTTCCTGCTCCAGTTCGGCAGGGTCAAGGACAGCGCCGGTGATCATGTCGGCGATGACATCAATGGCCATGGGAAGGTCCGTATCGAGGACCCGTGCGAAGTAGCAGGTGCTTTCCTTGGCGGTGGCTGCGTTGGATTCGCCGCCTACCTCGTCGAACGCAGACGCTATTTCCAGGGCTGTGCGCCTCTTGGTGCCCTTGAACAGCAGGTGTTCAAGGAAGTGTGTGGAACCATGCTGGCCGTCCGCTTCGTCGCGCGAACCCACTGCCACCCAGAAACCTATGGTGGCCGAACGCTGTCCGGGCATCGCCTCGGTCAGGACGCGCACGCCGCCGGGAAGCACGGAGCGCCGCACGACGGAACCGCCCTCGGCACCATGGATCAGTTCGCCGCCGGGAAGGGTTTGCTCCAGCGGCAAGGGTACGACAGTCATTAAGGCCTTTCAGGGTTAAGGCCGGAAGGGCCGGTGGAGCTTTTTCAAGCCCACCGGCCCCGCCGGGTGTACTGCTTACAGACTACTCTGCGGACTCTTCAACGACCTCGGCCGGAGCGTCCTCGGAAGCTGCGCCTTCTTCGTCGGCAACAACCGGCGAGAGGGAGAGCTTTCCACGGTCGTCGATCTTGGTGATCTCGACCTGGACCTTCTGGCCCACGGAGACAACGTCATCAACGTTGTCCACGCGCTTGCCGTTGGCCAGCTTGCGGAGCTCGGAGATGTGCAGCAGGCCGTCCTTGCCCGGCGTCAGGGAAACGAAGGCGCCGAAGGTGGTGGTCTTGACGACCGTACCCAGGTAGCGCTCACCGATTTCCGGAACCTGCGGGTTGGCGATGGCGTTGATGGCGGAACGTGCTGCGTCGGCAGACGGGCCGTTGGTGGCGCCAATGTAGACCGTGCCGTCATCTTCGATGGAGATGTCCGCGCCCGTGTCTTCCTGGATCTGGTTGATCATCTTGCCCTTGGGGCCAATGACCTCGCCGATCTTGTCAACGGGGATCTTGACGGCGATGACGCGCGGTGCGAACTCGGAGAGCTCATCCGGGGTGTCGATCGCTGCGTTGATGACCTCGAGGATGTGGAGGCGGGCTTCGCGGGCCTGCTTCAGTGCTGCTGCCAGCACGGAAGCGGGGATGCCGTCGAGCTTGGTGTCCAGCTGGATGGCCGTGACGAACTCGGACGTACCGGCAACCTTGAAGTCCATGTCGCCGAAAGCGTCTTCGGCGCCGAGGATGTCGGTCAGCGCTGCATAGCGGGTCTGGCCGTCAACCTGGTCGGAAACCAGGCCCATGGCGATACCGGCAACAGCTGCCTTCAGCGGCACGCCAGCGTTGAGCATGGAGAGCGTCGAGGCACAGACCGAACCCATGGACGTCGAACCGTTGGAACCGAGTGCCTCGGATACCTGGCGGATGGCGTACGGGAATTCTTCACGGCTGGGCAGAACCGGAACCAAGGCGCGCTCTGCGAGGGCACCGTGGCCGATTTCGCGGCGCTTCGGGGAACCGACGCGGCCGGTCTCACCGGTGGAGTACGGCGGGAAGTTGTAGTTGTGCATGTAGCGCTTGCGCGTTACCGGCGACAACGAGTCGATCTGCTGCTCCATCTTGAGCATGTTCAGCGTGGTGACACCCATGATCTGGGTCTCGCCGCGCTCGAAGATGGCCGAACCGTGAACGCGGGGCAGAACCTCTACCTCTGCGGTCAGCTGGCGGATGTCCGTCAGGCCACGGCCGTCGATGCGGACCTGGTCCTTGAGGATGCGCTGGCGCACGACGTGCTTGGTGACCGAGCGGAACGCTGCGGAGAGTTCCTTCTCGCGGCCTTCGAAGTCGCCTGCAAGTGAGCCAAGGACTTCGTCCTTGAGTGCGTCGGAGGCGTTGTCGCGCTCCTGCTTGTCGGCGATCTGGAAGACAGCGGCAAGCTTGTCAGCGGCAGCGGCTTCAACAGCAGCGTAGACGTCGTCCTGGTAGTCAAGGAAGACCGGGAACTCGACGGTCGGCTTGGCGGCGCGTGCCGCCAGGTCTGCCTGTGCTTCGCAGAGTGCCTTGATGAACGGCTTGGCAGCCTCGAGGCCCTCGGAAACAACCTCTTCGGTAGGAGCTGTTGCGCCCTGTTCCTTGATGAGGTTCCAGGAGTTGTCGGTTGCTTCGGCTTCCACCATCATGATGGCGACGTCGTCACCGGCAATGCGGCCGGCGACAACCATGTTGAAGACGGCGTTCTCAAGCTGGGAGTGCTTGGGGAAAGCGACCCACTGCGAACCGTGTTCGTCGGCGATGAGGGCGACGCGGACGCCACCGATCGGGCCGGAGAACGGGAGGCCGGAAAGCTGCGTGGACATCGAGGACGCGTTGATGGCGACGACGTCGTAGAGCTCGTCCGGGTTGATCGCCAGGACAGTGACGACGATCTGGACTTCGTTGCGCAGGCCCTTGACGAACGCGGGGCGCAGCGGACGGTCCATGAGGCGGCAGGCCAGGATGGCTTCCGTGGAGGGGCGGCCTTCGCGGCGGAAGAACGAACCCGGGATACGGCCGGCTGCGTACATGCGCTCTTCAACGTCAACCGTCAGGGGGAAGAAGTCGAAACCTTCGCGCGGCTGCTTGCCGGCGGTGGTTGCGGAGAGCAGTGCGGTGTCTTCGTCGATGTAGACCATCGAGGCGCCGGCTGCCTGCTTGGCAAGGCGGCCGGTTTCGAAGCGAATGACGCGCTTGCCAAAACGGCCGTTGTCGATAATGGCTTCGGAGAACTGGATTTCGGGACCCTCCATAGAGAGTCACCTCCGTTTCTGTTAGCGGAAGTCCGCCGCATCAACCCAGGCCTCTTCTTTTTTCCTGGCCTGTACGACACCCGGTCATCGATCGAGATCCACGGGCCTCATCACCACAGATGAGCTTCCCGGGAATCACTACCGAGGACCGCGAATGCGCGATGCGGTTGATTCCTGTTTTTAGTTGTTGGTGAAGAAGGCGGCCCGTTCCGGAAAGGAGCGGGCCGCCCCTAAAAGCAGACTAGCGGCGCAGGCCGAGGCGCTCGATGAGCGAACGGTAGCGGGCGATGTCAGTGTTCTTCAGGTAGGAAAGCATGCGCTTGCGACGACCAACCATGGCCAGCAAACCGCGCTGGGTGTGGAAGTCGTGCTTGTGCTCCTTCATGTGCTCAGTCAGATCCTTGATCCGCTGGGTCAGAACTGCAACCTGGACCTCGGGCGAACCGGTGTCGCCTTCAGAGGTTGCGTATTCCTTGATGATGGACTGCTTTACAGCGGCGTCAAGTGCCACGTGAACTCCTAGAGTTGTGCCGTGCGTCCCGGTGCAGCGCCTCGCTGACGGGTTGCCCTTGGTGCGTTGCCGCACACAAAAACAGGTCCAGCTGCCACGGACTGCGGCCGGATCCATTCACCAGTTTACCGGCAGGTCAGCAGTGTTGTCGAAATCCGCCTAGCGCCGGGTCAGCAGCTCGTGCGCCTGGGCTACGTCCAGGCACATTTGCTCCACCAGGGCCTCAGGTCCACGGTAGGCAACCATGCCGCGCAGGCGCTGCGTGAATTCGACAGCCACGGTCTGCCCGTAGAGGTCGAAGTCCTCCACTTTTTCCTCGGGACGATCGATCACGTGGGCCTCCACCTGGCGGCTCACGCCGTCGAAGGTGGGGTTGGAACCAACGGAAATAGCGGCGGGCCACCGTGTCCCGGACTGGTCGATCAACCAACCCGCGTAGATGCCGTCCGCGGGAACGTACCCTGTGGAATCGTGGGCAAGGTTGGCTGTGGGGAAACCGAGATCCCGTCCGCGGGCAGCTCCGTGCACTACCTCGCCGCGCATGCGGTGCGGGCGGCCAAGCACAGCGGCGGCGGTCACGACGTCGCCCTCGGACAGGGCTTCCCGCACCCAAGTGGAGGAACAGCGGCGGTCAGCGTCGCCGTCGTCGTGGACTGGAAAGCCTCCCGCCCCGTACTCGTTGACAACCTGCACGCCGAACCCGAGCTCCTCACCCAGTTCCTGCATGGTGACGACGTCCCCGACGTTCCCGGCACCAAAGCGGAGGTCGTGGCCCACAACGACGTGTGCTGCGTGAAGTCCGTCAAGGATGACTTCGCGGACGAACTCGATGGGAGTCATCGCCGCCAGGTCCAAGGTGTACTTCATGACCAGCACGGCATCGACGCCGGTGTCCCCGAGGGCATCGAGCTTGTCCTGGAGCCCCATGATCAGTTCGGGTGCGGAATCCGGCCTGTGGACCTGGGCCGGGTGGGGATCGAAAGTCACGGCAACCGAGGGAATATTATGCCGCTTGGCGGTGCCGGTCAGTTGGGAAAGGACATGCTGGTGGCCGCGATGGACGCCGTCAAAGTTCCCGATGGTAACGACAGTAGGTCCGAAGTCCTTGGGGACTTCAGTGGGATCGTTCCAGATGTGGACCATCAACCTCGCCTTTTACTGCAGATGTTCGGTGCGCCCGGCAACCTCCCGGCGCCGGAACATTCTAAGGTTACCCGCAAGGGCGGTTGGCTCAGGACGGGCGGCGCTTGTTCAGCCACAGGAGGCCAAGGATGGGCAGGACAAGCGGGACGAAACCGTAACCGCGGCCGAACAGCGACCACACGGTATCGTGCGGGAACGCCACAGGGTCGAAAAGGCTGATGGCGCCCACCACCAGCACGCCGATGAGCTCCGTGAGCACGGCGGCCACTGAGACCTTGAACCACGTGCGGCCCGGCTTGGCCAGGGAGATGGTCGCCACGATATAGACGACGGCGGCAAAGGCCGAGAGGATATGCGCCAGCGGTGCTTCGGCGAACTTCGTAGCGATCTGATAGCCCGCGCGCGCGGTCGCCGAGAGGGCGAAAACGGCGTACACCGCGATCAGGAGGCGGCCAGGCCCGGTGTTCCGGGTATCCTTCTGCGGCTGCGGGGTTGCCGGATTGGTCTCAGTTCCAGTCACGATGGGTTCTTCTTTCAAGGTCAGTACCAAATCTGGTTCATGCGCGCGCCCATGACGAGGACCGTTACACCTACCGCAGCGAGGACGAAGTTGCTCCAGCGGGTGCGTTCAAGGATGGCCCAGTACACAGCACCCAGCGGGATCATCAGGGCCGTAATCAAGTAGCCCCAGAACTCCCACGCTTCCCCGGCAATCTGCTCGCCCATGGCAACCCGGATGATGGAACCCACCAGGTACACCACCAGCACCGCTTCAACGGCAAGCACCGAGTAGATGGTGGGGTCGTTGGGGGCCTTTTTCATCAGCCCGGCCACCACGCACATGATGGTGGACACCAGTCCAATAACCAGGAGGGCGTAAAAGTATCCGTCCATGACTACTTCGCCTCCCCTGAACCGGTTCCCGGGGCGAACACCAACACGGGCTTGGCAAAGCTCCCGGTGTCAGCCAGCAATGCCACGAGTTCCCCGGAGGGCGCGAAGGCTGCTGCGGGGCTTTCGGCCGTGGCAGCCTCGGCGGTGCCGGCACCCGGACCGGCCGCAATCCGGCGGCCGAAGGAGATCTCCGTTGTTTCGTCCTCGGTGAGCTCACGGTTGGGCATGAGGGACCGGGCAGCGAGGGACATGTCCAGGACGTTGAGCTCTTCCGCCAGTTCCTCCAGGGTCCTGGCCTGCTCGAGGGTATAGGGACCCACCTGGGTCCGGCGCAGGGCCGTGAGGTGGCCGCCGACGCCCAGGTCGTTTCCGAGGTCCCTGGCCAGGGCCCGGATGTAGGTCCCGGAAGAACATTCCACGGTGACGTCCACGTCAACTACCCTGCCGCCGTCGAGCCTGTTGATGGCGTGCACGTCGAAGCGGTGGATCGTCACGGGGCGCGCTGCGAGCTTCACTTCTTCACCGGAGCGGACCCGCGCGTAGGAGCGTTCGCCGTTGACCTTGATGGCACTCACGCTGCTGGGCACCTGCTGGATAGGGCCCGTGAGCGCGGCAACCCCGGCCGCTATGGCTTCGTCAGTGACGTCCGCGGCGCTGCGGGCCTCTGTGACGTCGCCCTCAGCGTCGTCTGTGATGGTGGTTTCACCGAGCCTGATGGTGGCCGTATAGGTCTTGGAGGTGCCCACGATGTAAGTCAGCAGGCGGGTCGCCTTATTGATGCCAAGCACCAGGACGCCGGTGGCCATGGGATCGAGCGTCCCCGCATGCCCCACTTTCCGGGTACCAGCCAGCCGCCGCATCCGGCCAACCACATCGTGGCTGGTCCATCCCTGCGGTTTGTCAACGATTACCAGTCCAGAAAGCACGCTTACCAGTCTATGGGTGGCTAGGATGGCTCCCATGCCTGAGCTTGCCTTGCACGTACGTGACGTCCCCGTGAACCAGATCCGCGAAATCACCGAGGCCGCGTGGGCCACCCCCGGTGCGATCGTCCTGAGCATCGGCGAACCGGGGTTTGCGCTGCCACGGCACGTCCTCGACGCCGGCATTGCCTGCCTGGACCGGGATGAGACCAACTACACACCCAACGCGGGGATACCCGCTCTCCGGGAAGCGTTCGCCGCCCGCTTCCGCGAACAGCAGGGCGTAGGGATCGGTGCTGAACGGGTTTATGTGGTGGACGGCGCCCAGCAAGGCCTGCATTTCGCCATGAGCCTTCTCCTCTCCCCCGGCGACGAGATCCTCATCCCGAACCCCGGCTACCCCACGTTTGCCATGACCAGCCGGCTGCTTCACGCCGTGCCCGTGCAGTATCCGCTGTATCCCAAGAACGACTTCCAGCCGCATATCGAGGACATCGAAGCGCTCATCACGCCGCGGACCCGTGTCCTCGTGCTGAATTCGCCGTCCAACCCGTTGGGGGCGGTCATCAGTGAAGAAGCCACCCGGGAATTGGTGGAACTGGCCGTCCGGCACGACCTCTGGATCATCTCGGACGAATGCTACGAAGCCTTCACCTTCGATGTCCCGCACGTCAGCCCGGCGCGCTTCGACAGCAACGTCCCAGGGGAAGCCCGCGTGTTCACCTCGCTGACGCTGTCCAAGACGTACGGACTGACAGGCCTGCGCATCGGGGCGTTGATCTGCCCTCCGGGGATTGAGCAGAAGATGAACAACGTCATGGAATCGATCGTCTCCTGCGTCGCGTCTCCGTCGCAGTACGCTGCCTTGGCCGCATTGACCGGGCCGCAGGACTACGTTTACCAGGCCCGCGATCATTACCGGAACAACCGCGACGCAGCCTCGGCCGTGCTGGAAGCCAAGGGTATTCCGTTCCTCGGGGCACAGGGCGCGTTCTATCTCTGGGCCGACGTCACGCACGTAAGCGGCGGGGACGTCCGCACGTGGGTGCGCAAGTTCCTGGCGGAATCGGGAGTCTCGTTCGCGCCGGGCACGGCGTTCGGGTCGATCGGCGAGGGCTGGATCAGGATCGCCCTTTGTGGCGGTCACCAGGACCTGCTCGACGGCGTCAATCGCCTTCCAGCGAAGGTTTAGCTGCCGCCGGACCTAGTACGACGTCCGGCGCGTATGGTGCTTCCAAGCCTCGAACGGGTCCTCCGCCGCTGCCAACTGGGCGTGCTCCACGGGGAGAAGTTCCGGCCTGCTGCCGGCGAAGTACTCATAGAACACTGCGTCGTCGAAGCCGGCCCGCGCCGCGCCGTGCCTGTCCGCGGCAAAGTAGACGCGTCCGATCCTGGCCCACAGCGTCGCCGACAGGCACAACGGACAAGGCTCACAGCTTGCGTAAAGAACGGAACCGGTGAGGTCGAACTTCCTCAGCTCGGCAGCCGCACGACGAATGGCCACCACTTCCGCGTGCGCCGTGGGATCGTGGTCGCGTGTAACCCGGTTGACACCCTCATGGACGGTTCCGTCCGCGGTGACCACGACGGCGCCGAAAGGGCCGCCGCCGTCGGAAACGTTTTGCACCGCCAAGCGAATGGCCCGGTTCAAATATTCATCCCGCTGCTGAGCATCGTGCGCCGACATGCTCCGATCCTAACCAGTTTGTAAACAGATAATGCCCCTAAGAGCGTCTCTTAGGGGCATTATCTGAACAAAAACTTTGAGTGCTTAGCGGTTGGCGTCTTCGTCGAGTTCGTCTTCGCCGGAGAGGTCGATGTCCTCTTCGTCGAAGTCGTCTTCGTCTATTTCGGCCGGGGAGTCGCTCTTGTACGGGTCGGCCTCGCCAGCCGGCTTGGCACCGGCAGCCAAAGCAGCTACCTCCGCGTCGCGACGCTTGGCCTCGCGCAACAGTTCCTCAAGGTTCGAGGCGTTAACCGGAATCTGGTCGGCGACGAACTCCAGCGTCGGGGTCAGCCGGACGGTGATGTTGCGGCCAACTTCCTGGCGCAGCACACCCTTGGCCTTCTCCAGCGCCTTGGCGGCGTCGGTGTGGGCCACTTCATCGCCAAAGACGGTGTAGTAGATGGTTGCGTGCTGAAGGTCGTTGGTGACGCGGGCGTCGGTGACCGTAATGGACTCGACGCGCGGATCCTTGACCCGACGTCCGAGGGCCTCAGCAACGACGACCTTTATCCGCTGTGCCAATTTGGCAGCGCGTGCGGGATCAGCCATGACTTCCTCCTGGAAAGTAGAAACGGGTACGGAACGGGTCCGCCGGGGCTACCCGACGGACCCGCTCCACAGGGAACCTAGACGCGCGGCTTTTCGCGCATCTCGAAGGTCTCGATGATGTCGCCTTCGCTGATGTCGTTGAAGGAACCAAGACCGATACCACACTCGAAGTCGGTGCGGACTTCGGTGGCGTCATCCTTGAAGCGCTTGAGCGTCTCAACGGTGAGGTTGTCACCGATGACCTTGCCGTCGCGGCTGACACGTGCCTTGGAGTTACGGCGGATGATGCCCGTGCGGACGATCGAGCCTGCGATGTTGCCGAACTTGGAGGAACGGAAGACTTCGCGGACCTCGGCGGTGCCGAGCTGGACTTCTTCGTACTCCGGCTTGAGCATGCCCTTGAGGGCCATCTCGATGTCGTCGATCGCAGCGTAGATGACCGAGTAGAAGCGCATATCCACGCCTTCACGGTCAGCCAGTTCCGCAACGCGCTCAGCAGGCTTGACGTTGAAGCCGATGATGATGGCGTTGTCCACCGTGGCCAGGTTGACGTCGTTCTGCGTGATGGCACCGACACCGCGGTGGATGACACGGAGCTGAACGTCGTCGTCTCCGACGTCGATCTTGAGCAAGGCGTCTTCGAGGGCTTCCACGGCACCGGACACGTCACCCTTGAGGATGAGGTTGAGGGTGTCGATCTTGCCTTCGGCGACGGCCTGGTCGAAGTCTTCCAGGCTGATGCGCTTACGACGCTTGGCCAGCGCGGCGTTGCGGTCTGCTGCTTCACGCTTTTCGGCGATCTGGCGGGCCGTACGCTCGTCAGGAGTCACCAGGAAGGTGTCACCTGCACGCGGGACGTTGGAGAGGCCCAGGACCTGGACCGGACGGGACGGCAGTGCGACATCGAGTGCCTCGCCGTTCTCGTCGAACATGGCGCGGACGCGGCCGTGAGCCGTACCGGCCACGATCGTGTCGCCAACAGCCAAGGTACCGGACTGGACCAGGACGGTAGCAACAGCACCGCGGCCCTTGTCCAGGTTCGCTTCGATGGCAATGCCTCGAGCGTCCTTGTCCGGGTTGGCGCGCAGGTCCAGAGCAGCATCGGCCGTCAACAGGACGGCGTCGATCAGTTCGTCGATGTTGAGGTTCTGGCGGGCAGAGACCTCAACGAACATGGTGTCGCCACCGTATTCTTCGGGAACCAGGCCGTACTCGGTCAGCTGGCCCTTGACCTTGTCAGGGTTGGCGCCTTCCTTGTCGATCTTGTTCACTGCGACAACGATCGGCACGTTGGCTGCCTGGGCGTGGTTGAGCGCTTCCACTGTCTGCGGCATGACGCCGTCATCAGCTGCGACAACCAGGATCGCGATGTCAGTGACCTTGGCACCACGTGCACGCATGGCCGTGAAGGCCTCGTGACCGGGGGTGTCAATGAAGGTGATGTCGCGGGCGTTGCCCTCGTGGACGTGGCTGATCTGGTAAGCACCGATGTGCTGGGTGATTCCACCATGCTCGCCGGCCACAACGTTGGAGTTGCGGATCGCGTCAAGCAAGCGGGTCTTACCGTGGTCAACGTGGCCCATGACGGTGACAACCGGTGCGCGGGGCTCCAGGACGTCGTCGCCTTCGGCGTCGAGCTCGTCCTGGATGTTGATGTCGAACTGGTCGAGGAGCTCGCGCTCTTCGTCTTCCGGCGAAACAACCTGGAGCTTGTAGCCAAGTTCGGCGCCAAGCAGGCCAAAGGTGTCTTCGTCGAGGGACTGCGTAGCCGTGGCCATTTCACCGAGGTGGAACAGAACGGTTACCAGCGACGCGGGGTTCGCATCGATCTTCTCGGCAAAGTCCGTGATGGACGAGCCACGACGCAAGCGGATGATGGTCTCGCCATCGCCGCGGGGTACCGATACGCCACCCAGCGACGGAGCACTCATCTGCTCCAGTTCCTGGCGCTTTGCCCGCTTCGACTTGCGCTGCTTGCCACGACCGGCGCCGCCCTTGCCGAAGGCACCCTGGGTACCACCGCGACCGCGGCCACCCTTGCCAAAGCCACCGCCGGCGGGAGCTCCGCCACCGGTACCTGCACCTGGTGCGCCACCGGGACGACCCGGTCCGCCACCAGGACGGCCTGCGCCACCGGGACGGCCTGCGCCACCCGGAGCCGGACGCTCAGTGCGGTTGGGCATCATGCCCGGAGTAGGACGGTTTCCGCCACCGGGACCACCGGCGGGACGCGGAGCGCCCGGACGGGGTGCACCCGGACGCGGGGCGCCCGGACGAGGACCGCCAGTGCCTGCTGCGGGACGGGGTCCACCGGCACCTGCTGCGGGACGGGGACCACCGGGACGTTCGCCGTCGTTGCGACGCTCGCCACGGGGCATGCCCTGCGACGGAGCAAACGGGTTGTTACCCGGACGCGGCGGACGGTCTCCATCGCCACCACGGCCACGGGGCATGCCCTGGGACGTAGCAAACGGGTTGTTGCCCGGGCGGGGACCGCCGGGACGAGGAGCCTGGCCGCCTTGGCGTGCCGGAGCCGGGGTCTCTGCCTTGGGGGCAGGACGGGCACCGGGCTTGGCCGAAACGGGGTTGGAAGCAGCAGGCGCTGCCGGGGCTGCCGGAGCAGGTGCCGCGGGAGCCGGAGCGGCCGGTGCCGGGGTTGCCGACGACGGAGCAGCAGGCGCCGGGGCCGGAGCCTTCGGTGCCGCCGGGCCCGGTGCCGGGGCGGCCGGGCGGGATGCTGCGGGACGGGTTGCCGCGGGAGCGGCTGCGGGGGCGGCGGACTTTGCAGCGCCGGCACCCGGGTAGGCGTCGCGAAGCTTCTTCACGACGGGGGCCTCAATGGTGGAAGAGGCGGAGCGAACGAATTCGCCCAATTCCTGCAGTTTTGTCACTGCATCTTTGGAAGTAATACCGAGCTCTTTGGCGAGCTCATGTACGCGGACCTTGGCCACATTTCTCCTGTCTCGGTCCGCACCGAGCCAGGCACGAACCGTCTACTTCTTTATGCGGGCCTCAGCCGTTTGCACGGCGGAAAGGCCCATTGCAGAGCGCAACAAAGTTGTCATCGTTACGCACTCATCGCTGGGAACTCATCGGGTTTCCATCAGTTTTCTGACCCGCTTTCAGGTTTGGACGGTTTGCCAGTGGAAGCGTGGGCCTCCACGAGTGGCGCGCCCGGCATCAGGTAGCGTTCGACGGCGGTTGTCTCGGTAGCGCCCGCAAGGGCCCTTCCGAAAGCGCGCCGCTTGATCGCCAATGCCAAGCACTTTTCGCTGGGGTGCAGCCACGCACCCCTGCCGGCCATCCGGCGTCGTTCATCCACCACGACGGTGGACGAACTGGCGCCTTGGGCGACCAGCCGGACAAGCTCGGACCGGGAGCCTTGCTTCCGGCATCCGATACACGTGCGAACAGGCCCATGGCCGTGCTCAAGCAGTTCAGCCACGATGTGTCCAACCTGCCTTACGCTACTGGCACCCGACGGGCCCCGGTCCTGCGAATGCAGCTGAGGCACGCCAAGGCGCGCGGATACCGGACGTAAGCCCGGTTCCATCTAGTCTAGCCCCCGGCTCCGGACTCCCGAAACCGGGCACACCGCCAGCGCGGCGTTTAGCCGACCCCGACTGGGACGCTATTCGGCCTTGGCCGGTGCTGCGTCGGAGACGATGTCGATCCGCCAACCAGTCAGCTTGGCTGCAAGGCGTGCGTTCTGGCCTTCCTTGCCGATCGCCAGGGAAAGCTGGTAATCCGGTACCACTACGCGCGCCGAGCGGGTCGACTCGTCGGTGATAGTGACGGAATTCACTCGCGACGGCGACAACGAGTTGGCAATGAACGTCGCGGGGTCGTCGCTGAAGTCGACGATGTCAATCTTTTCGTCGTTCAGTTCGGTCATGACAGCACGGACACGCGAACCCATTTCACCGATGCAAGCACCCTTGGCGTTGACGCCGGGAGTGTTTGCCTTGACGGCGATCTTGGTACGGTGGCCGGCTTCGCGGGCAAGTGCAACGATCTCCACGGAGTGGTCCGCGATCTCGGGGACTTCCATTTCGAAGAGTTTACGGACCAGGCCCGGGTGCGAACGAGACAGCGTGATGGACGGTCCCTTAGCCCCACGGTGGACGTCCACCACGAAGGCACGCAGGCGGCTTCCGTGCAGGTACTTCTCACCGGGAACCTGCTCGGGCGGCGGCAGCAGGGCCTCAACAGCTCCAAGGTTGACCTGGATCATGTGGGGGTTGTTTCCCTGCTGGATCATGCCGGCGACGAGTTCGCCTTCACGGCCCTTGAATTCGCCCAGCACGTTGTCATCCTCGACGTCGCGAAGGCGCTGCAGGATGATCTGCCGTGCCGTGCTCGCGGCGATACGGCCGAAACCGGCCGGGGTGTCCTCGAACTCGCCGATCGGCTCGCCGTCGTCGTCGATTTCCGTGGCCCAGATGGTCACGTGGCCGCTCTTGCGATCCAGCTCAGCGCGGGCCTTTTCAAAGGCGCCGGGCGTCTTGTGGTACGCCACCAGCAAAGCCTGCTCGATGGTGGGAATCAGGAGATCCAGCGGGATTTCACGCTCACGCTCCAGGAGTCTCAGTGCGCTCATGTCAATATCCATTAGGCCTCCTCGGAAGGTCCATTGTGTTCGTCTTCCAGCGCAGCCTCGTGGAGGTGGCTGAATTCAATCTCGACTTTTCCTTGGCGGATCCTGTCGAAAGGAATAGTGATGGGGTCGCCCTGCTTGGGCTTCATGCCCTTCTTGACCTCGTGTTCCGGGATCAGCGTCACGGCGTCGTCGCCCACTGAGGCGATCCGGCCCAGGAGGTTGTCGCCCTGAATGACGTTGACCCTGACCATGCGGCCCCGGGCGCGGTGCCAATGCCGCGGTTCCGTCAGGGGACGTCCAACGCCGGGCGATGAGACCTCAAGGTCGTACGGACGGCCGTCGTCCTGGGGATCGTTGTCCAGAATATCGGACAGTCCGCGCGAGACGTCGGCTATGGCGTCAAGACTGACGCCTCCAGTCTCCTCCTGCGGCAGGTCCACGACGACGTGGACCGTCCGGTGTGAGCCGGCAACGTGGATGGAAACATCCTCGAGGTAGAGCCTGCTGGCAAGGACGGCCGGTTCGAGCAGCGCTTTAAGCCTGCTCTCTTCCGGGTTGTGGATGGTGGCCGTTGAGTTCGATTCAGAACGGTCCGGTGAAGTCGTGGCTTCCGAGTCACTCACGTTGCCCGCCGCCTCCCGATAGATGTTGT
>Ga0256898_1000392_pt1 | contig 17333 bp, 5 predicted proteins | sample MC6MC0686MT_FD_186333 | JGI IMG/M metagenome (GOLD analysis project Ga0256898, IMG submission 186333) | Metatranscriptome of enriched soil aggregate microbial communities from Iowa State University, Ames, United States - MC6-MC0686-MT... | ecosystem: Environmental > Terrestrial > Soil >... | reverse complement strand
GTGACCTTATCGCCCGCTGCCGCGCCGGTGGCGTTTCCGCTGATGATGTGCGCCTGAGCGTGCTCGGTGATGTTAATCACGTCATCGCCCGCTACGGTGTTGATGGTTACCGCAGGAACGGTCACGTCCACCGTCAGGTTGTGGTCAACGGAAGACGGGTTACCCGCTTTATCGCTAACTGATGCGGTGACGGTCACGCTGCCGTCGTTCAGACCCGCAAGGTCGGCCGCCGGAACGTTCAGCGTCCAGCTGCCGTCTGCGCTTACCGTGGCGGTGTAATCCTTGCCGTTCAGAGAGACGGTCACGGTCTGGCCCGCTTCGGCGGTGCTGGTGCCGGAGACGGTCAGGTCAGACTGCGCTTCGGTGGCGTTCAGAACATCGTCAGCCGCAATCGTATTAATGGTCACGGACGGCGCGGTCGCATCCACGCTGTACTCGCGGCCCGCCGAGGCGCTGTTGCCGCTCACGTTGGTGACGCTCACCTGCACGCTGGCGTCGCCGTCCTTGAGGTGTGCCAGATCCGCAGACGGCACGGTATAGGTCCAGTTACCGCTGTCGTCTACTGTCGCGGTATAGATTTTGCCGTTCAGGCTGATGGTCACGGTTTGCCCGGCTTCCACGTTAGTGGTCGCACCGGAGAGCACCAGATCCGTGCCCTTCTCCGCCGCGTTAATCACGTCGTCGGTGGCGATGGTATTGATGCTGATAGCAACGGTCGCCAGATCGACGGTCACGTCGTGGCTGATGGTAATCGGGTTACCCGCTGAACTGTCGCCGGTAACGCTGATTTTGACGGTGCCTTCCGGCCACGCGCTCACGTCGATGGACGGAACAGCCGCGCTCCAGGTGCCGTCCGCCAGCACCGTGGCTGCATAGTCTTTACCGTTGACGGTGATGGTCAGCGTCGTGCCCGGCGCCAGCCCGTCGCTGGAGCCGGTGACGATCAGGTTCTGCGCGTGCTCGATGCTGTTGACGACATTGTCGCCCGCCACGGTATCCACGCGCAGGCCCGGCAGGTTAGCGTCGATAGCGATTTCGCGCTCGCCGGTGCCGGTGTTGCCGTGGCCGTTGGTCACGGTCGCCGTCACGCTCAGGCTGCCGTTGCCCAGCGCGGTCAGCACGTCAGACGGCACGTTCACGGACCAGGTCAGATCGTTCTGCACCGTTGCGGTGTAGCTGTTTCCGCCAATGGTGACGGTGACGGTATTGCCCGCTTCGGCATTCACCACGGTGCCGCTCAGGATCTGGCCTGCCGCCACTTCCGCCGCGTTGATGACGTTGTCGCCCGCCACGGTATTGATGGTGACGGTTGGCAGCGCGGTGTCCACCAGCAGGTTCGCGGTGTTGCTGACGCTATTGCCCACGCCGTTGGTGGCGGTCGCGTTAAGGGTGTAGTTAGCCTGACCCAGCCCGGCCAGATCCGCCGCCGGAACCGTCAGGCTCCAGGTGCCGTCCGCCGCCGTCGTCGCCGCGTAGTTTTTGCCGTTCAGGCTCACGGTCACCACGGTGCCTTCTGCGAGGTTGGCGCTGGTGCCGCTGACGCTCAGATCCTGGCCTTTTTCAACGGCGTTCAGGATGTTGTCATCGCTGATGGCGTTGAAGTTGACCGACGGCAGGCCGGTGTCGACGGTCACGTCATGGCTGCCGGTACCGGTGTTGCCCGCCGCGTCGGTGACGGACGCCGTGACGGTCACAGTGCCGTCGCCGAGGCCGGAAATCACGCTCGCCGGTACCCCCACGCTCCAGTTGCCCGCCGCATCCAGCACGGTGGTGTATGTCTGGCCGCCGATGGTGACGGTGACCTTATCGCCCGCTGCCGCACCGGTGGCGGTGCCGCTGATGATGTGCGCCTGGCCGTGTTCTGCGATGTTAATGACATCGTCGCCCGCCACGGTGTTGATGGTCACCGCAGGCGCGGTGATATCTACCGCCAGGTTGTGATCCACGGACGCCGGGTTACCCGCTTTATCGCTAACCGACGCGGTGACGGTCACGCTGCCGTCGGTTAATCCAGCCAGATCCGCCGCCGAAACGTTCAGCGTCCAGCTGCCGTCTGCGCTGACGGTTGTGGTGTAGTCTTTGCCGTTCAGCGATACGGTTACCGTCTGGCCCGCTTCGGCGGTGCTGGTGCCGGACACGGCCAGATCGCTCTTCGCTTCGGCGGCATTCAGAATATCGTCGGTCGCCAGGGTATTGATGGTTACGGACGGTGCGGTCGCATCCACGCTGTACTCACGGCCCGCCGAGGCGCTGTTGCCGTTCACGTTGGTGACGCTCACCTGCACGCTGGCGTCGCCGTCTTTCAGGCCCGCCAGATCGGCCGCTGGCACCGTGGCGGTCCATTTACCGTCGGCATCGACCGTGGCGGTGTAATTCTTGCCGCCGAAGGTGATGGTGACGGTCTGGTTTGCTTCCACGTTCGAAGTGGTGCCGGAGAGCACCAGATCCGCGCCCTTCTCGGCCGCGTTGATCACGTCGTCTGATGCAATGGCGTCAATACTGATGGCGACGTTCGCCAGATCGACCGTCACATCATGGCTGATGGAAACCGGATTACCGGCGCTGCTCTGGCCGGCAACGGTGACGGTGACCGTGCCTGCTGCGAGAGCACTCACGTCTGCCGACGGGATCGCGGCGCTCCAGGTGCCGTCTGCCAGCACGGTCGCCGGATAAGTTTTGCCGTTTACGGTCACGGTCAGCGCCGCGCCCGCCGCCAGCCCGTCGCTGGTTCCGGTGATGATCAGGTTCTGCCCGTGTTCGATGCTGTTGATCACGTCATCACCCGCCACGGTATCCACGCGCAGGCCCGGCAGGTTCGCGTCTATAACGATTTCACGCTCGCCCGTTCCGCTATTGCCCACGCCGTTGGTGACGCTGGCTGACACGGTCAAATCGCCGTTGCCCAGCGCGATCAGAACGGATTCCGGCACGTTCACGGACCAGGTCAGATCGCTCTGCACCGTTGCGGTGTAGCTGTTACCGCCAATGGTCACGGTCACGGTGTTGCCCGCTTCGGCATTCACCACCTTACCGCTGATAGTCTGGCCGGCTGCCAGCTCCGCCGCGTTAATGACGTCGTCACCTGCAATGGTGCTGACGATTACCCCCGGCAGAACGGATTCCACGTTCACGGTGTGTGACGTGCTGGTATTGTTGCCGACGCTGTCCGTTGCCGATGCGGTAACGGTGTACAACGCTTCACCCAACGCGCCGACCTGATCTGCAGGAACGGTAGTCGTCCATTTCCCGTTGCTGTCGACCATCGCGCTGTACGCTTTGCCGTTCAGCATCACGGTCACCACTGCGCCTGTCGCCAGGCCGGAAGCCGTACCGGAGATCGTCAGATCCTGGGTTTTCTCGGTGTTGTTGATCACATCGTCACCGGAAACGGTGTCAATGGTCAGCACCGGCGCGGTCAGGTTAACCTCCACGCCGTGCGTGGCGCTGTTGCTGTTGCCCGCTTTATCGGTCAGCGCCGCGGTGATGGTGTAATCCCCGGCGGCGAGAGCGATGACGTCCGCCGCAGGCACGCCCACGCTCCAGTTGCCGGACGCGTCCAGGGTGGCGGTGTAGGATTTGTTGTTGATGGTAACGGTGACCACGTCGCCCGCCGCCGCGCCGGTCACGGACCCGGTGACAATCAGGGCCTGAACATGCTCGGCGCTGTTGATCACGTCGTCGTCGGAAACGGTGTTAATGGTCAGCTGCGGGACGGTGGTATCGACCAGCACGTCACGATCCGCTGAGGCCGGGTTGCCCGCCTTATCAGACACGGCGGCGCTGATGGTGTAGTTGCCGTCAGTAATACCGCTCAGATCCGCAGACGGCACGATCACGCTCCAGCTGCCGTTCGCTTGGACGGTAGTGGTGTAATCCACGCCGTTCAGCGTTACGGTGACGGTCTGGCCCGCTTCGGCGTTGGTCACGCCGTTAACGACCAGATCCTGCTGCGCTTCGGCCGCATTGATGATGTTGTTGTCGCTGACAATTTCAATAGATACCGTCGGCGCGGTGGCGTCCACGCTGTACTCTCGGCCTGCCGACGCGCTGTTGCCGTTCACGTTGGTGACGCTCACCTGCACGCTGGCATCGCCGTCCTTCAGGCTGCCCAAATCGGCAGACGGTACGGTCGCCGTCCAGTTGCCGCTGGCATCGACCGTCGCGGTGTACGACTTGCCGCCGAAAGTGATGGTAACGGTCTGGTTTTCTTCCACATTGGTGGTCGAGCCGGACAGCACCAGGTCCGCGCCTTTCTCCGCCGCGTTAATCACGTCGTCGGCGGCAATTGCGTCAATGCTGATGGCGACGTTTGCCAGATCCACCTTCACGTCATGGCTGATGGAAACCGGGTTGCCCGCCGTGCTCTGGCCTTCCACGGTCACGGCGATCGTGCCCGCATTCAGCGCGCTGACGTCTGCCGCCGGAATGGCTGCGCTCCATGTCCCGTCCGCCAGCACGGTTGCCGCGTAGGTTTTGCCGTTGACGGTGACCGTCAGCGCCGAGCCGCTCGCCAGCCCGTCGCTGGAGCCGGTGATAATCAGATTTTGCGTATGTTCGATGCTGTTGATCACATCGTCGCCCGCCACGGTATCGACGCGCAGGCCCGGCAGGTTGGCATCAATAGTGATGTCGCGTTCGCCGGTGCCGGTATTGCCGTGCCCGTTGGTGACGCTCGCCGTTACGGTGAGATCGCCGTTACCGATGGCGGTTAACACCGTGGACGGCACGTTGACCGACCAGCTCAGATCGTCCTGAACCGTCGCGGTATAGGTATTGCCGCCGACTGAAACAGTGACAGTGTCACCGCTTGCCGCGCCGCTCACTTTGCCGCTCAGGGTCTGCCCGGCAGCCACTTCCGCTGCGTTAATGACATCGTCCGTGGCGACAGGGTTGATGTTGACCTGCGGCAGCGCGCTGTCGACCAGCACGCTGTGGCCGGTGCTCGCGCTGTTGCCTGCGGTGTCGGTTACGCTCGCCGACACCACATAGCTCGCTTCACCCAGCGCAGAGACGTTTGCCGCCGGAACGGTGACGCTCCAGCTGCCGCTGGCGTCGGTGGTGGCCGTATAGCTGATACCGTTCAGGGTCACCGTAATGGTGGTTCCGTCCGGCTGGTTGCTGGTGCCGGACACCAGCAAATCCTGGCCTTTCTCGGTCGCGTTGATCACGTCGTCAATCGCCAGGGTATTAATGGCAACCACCGGCGCGGTCAGGGAGACGTCAAACTCGTGCGTCGCGGTGGTGCTGTTACCGGCTTTATCGGTGAGGGTCGCAGAGATCGTCTGCTCGCCGTTTGCCAGCGCACCCACGTCCGTCGCCGGAACGCCCACGCTCCAGCTGCCGGACGCATCCAGCATGGCGGTGTAGTCTTTGCCGTTAAGGCTCAGGGTAATCACGTCGCCCGCCTGCGCGCCCGTCACCTTGCCGGAGACGATCAGCGCCTGGCCGTGCTCGGCAATATTCACGATGTCGTCGCCCGCAACGATGTTGAATGAAATCTGCGGTACGGTGGTGTCGACCAGCACGGAGGCCCCCGCGCTGGCCGGGTTGCCCGCCTTATCGGCAACCGTTGCCGTCACGGAGGCATTACCGTCCACAATGCCCGCCATGTCTGCCGCAGGGACGTCGAGCGTCCAGTTGCCGTCCGCCTGCACCTGCGCGGTGTACTGATTGCCGTTGAAGGTCACGGTGACCGTCTGGCCTGCTTCGGCAGTAGAGGTGCCGCTCAGGGTCAGATCCTGCGCCGCCTCTGCCTCGTTCAGCATATTGTCATGGCTGATGGTGTTGATGGTCACCGTCGGCGCGGTGGTATCGACGCTGAATTCCTGCGCCGAAGACGCCGCGTTGCCGTTCACGTTGGTGACGCTGACCTGCACGCTGGCGTCGCCGTCTTTCAGGCCGCTCAGATCAGCTGACGGTACGGTCCAGGTCCAGTCGCCGTTGGTATCCACCGTCGTGGTGTAGGTTTTACCCGCGAAGGTGATGGTCACAGTCTGACCCGCTTCAACGTTGGACGTGGTGCCGGAAAGCACCAGGTCCTGGCCTTTTTCCGCCGCGTTGAGCACGTTATCGTCGGTTACGCTGCTGATGGTAATGGCGACAGGCGCAAGATCGACGTCCACGACGGTGCCGATAGCTACCGGGTTGCCGGAGGCATCGTGCGCGCGGGCGCTGATGTTCAGCGAGCCGTCGGTCCACTGCGAAACGTCCGCCGCAGGCACGGCCGCCTGCCAGGTGCCGTCCGCCAGTACCGAGGCAGAATAATCCTTGCCGTTAATCGTGACGGTGACGGTGCTTCCCGCCGCCAGATCGGTACTTGAACCGGACACGATCAGGTTTTGAGTGTGTTCGATGACGTTAATCACGTTATCGCCCGCCACGGTATCAATACGCAGGCCCGGGAGCTGGGCGTCAATGGAGAAGTCGAGAGAAGACGAGCCGGTATTGCCGTGCGCGTTGGTCACGCTGGCGGATACGGTCAGGTCGCCGTTGCCGAGCGCGGTCAGCTGGCTCTCGCTTAGCGGCAGGCTCCAGGTCAGATCGTCCTGCACGGTAGCGGTATACGTCTGGCCGCCAAGGATAATAGTGACAGTGTCACCTGACGCCGCGTTCGTCACCTTCCCGGTCAGGGTTTGCCCTGCGGTCACTTCCGCCGCGTTGACGATATTGTCGCCCGCCAGCGTATTAATCGTCACCACCGGCAGCGAGCTGTCCACCAGCACATCGTGTGAGGTTGAGGCACTGTTGCCGACATTATCTGTAACGCTCGCCGTCACGGTGTAATGGGCTTCTCCCAGCGCGCTTACGGCCGAGGCCGGGACGGTCACGCTCCAGTTACCGCTGGCGTCGGTGGTGGCGGTGTAGTTGATGCCGTTCAGGTTAACGGTGACGCGTGTTCCTTCAGGCTGATTGCTGGTGCCGGAGAGCAGCAGATCTTCACCCTTCTCGGTCGCGTTAATTACGTCGTCCGCCGCCAGCGTGTTGATACCGATGGCAGGCGTCACGGTATTGACCACCACATCCAGGGAACTGCTTCCGGTATTGCCGGAGCGGTCGGTCACGGAGACATCGATGGTCCAGGTACCGTCCGCCAGCCCCTGCACGACAGACGCGGGCAGGCCAAGGCTCCAGTTCCCCGCCGCATCCACCACCGTGGTGTAATCGACGCTGTTAATGGTGACGGTCACCCGATCGCCCGCTGCCGCACCGGTGACGGAGCCGCTCAGGATCTGCGCCTGTGAATGGGCGAGCTGGTTGACGGTATTGGTGTCAGTGACAAAGTCGTTAATGGCCACCTGCGGTACGGTGGCGTCCACCAGCCCGACGCGGTCGGCGCTGCTGGCGTTGCCCGCCACGTCGCTCACGGTTGCAGTCACGGTAACGATGCCGTCGGCCAGGGCACCGACGTCAGACGCCGGCACGTTCAGTTGCCACGTACCGTCCGCCTGAACCGTGGTCTGATACGTTTTACCGTTCAGGGTCACGGTTACCGTCTGGCCGGCTTCCGCGCTGCTGGTGCCGCTTAACGCTAAATCCTGCTGCGCTTCAGCCGCGTTGATAATGTTGTCGGCGGTCAGGTTATCGAGCGTAATCACCGGCGGCAGCGTATCGACCGTAACCACGCGGGACGCGTCGGCGCTGTTGCCGCTGACGTTTGTGACGCTGACGCTCACCTGCGCGCGTCCGTCGATCAGGGTTTCCATAGCGCTGGCGGGCACGGTCAGGCTCCAGGAGCCGTCCTGCTGCACCTGTGCGGTAAAGGTCTGGTCGGCAAATTTGACCACCACGGTTTGCCCTGCCTCCACGCCCTGCGTCTGGCCGGAAAGGGTTAAGTCCGCGCTTTTTTCCGCCGCGTTCAGCAGGTCGTCGCCGGAGACGGTATCAATGGTGACCGCCACGGCGTTCAGATCGAGTTCAATCGGGTGTTCAGCCGCAACGGCATTGCCCCAGGCATCTATCGCGCTGACGCTAACCGTCATGCCGCCCGCCGTCCAGGCCTGCAGGTCCGCCGCCGGAACGCCGATCTGCCAGTTGCCGCTGGCGTTAACCGCGGTGACGTACTCAACGTTGTTAATGGTGACGACAATCTGCGTCCCCGCGGCCAGATGGGTGCTGGAGCCGGTGACGGTCAGATCCTGCTGCTGCTCGATGGCGTTGATCACGTCATCGCCGGAAATGGTGTTGACGCGCAGGCCCGGCAGCTCCGCGTTGATATTGATATCACGCTCGCCGGTGCCGGTATTGCCGTGCGCGTTGGTGACGGAGGCGCTGAAGGTCAAATCGCCGTCGCCGAACGCCTGAAGATCCGCTGACGGGATTTTCACGCTCCAGGTCATATCGCTGCCCACCGTTGCGGTATAGCTCTTTCCACCCACTGAAATAGACACGGTATCGCCCGCCGCCGCGCCGGTAACGCGTCCGCTGAGGGTTTGATCGACGCCCGCTTCGGCGTTATTGACCAGGTTGTCGCCCGCAAACGTATTGATAATCACCTGCGGCAGCACGGTGTCCACCAGCAGATTCGCCTCGGCAGAGCCGCTGTTACCCACGCTGTCGGTGCCGCTGACGCTCACGGTATAAAGGGTGTTCGCCAGATTCAGCACGTCAGAAACCGGCACCTGAACCGTCCAGATACCGTTTTCAACCGTGGCCTGATAGTTAACGTTGTTTAACGTGACGGTGATGGCGCTGCCGTTCGGCAGGTTGCTGGTGCCGCTCAGGCTCAGGGGCTGCATGGCCTCCTGCGCGTTCAGGACGTTATCCTGGCTAATGGCGTCAATCGTGAATTCCGGCGGGTTGCCGCTCAGCGTCACGCCGTGCGTCGCGCTGCCGGTGTTGCCCGCGGCATCAGTGACGGAGACAGAAATCGTGTGGCTACCCTCACCGAGCGCGCCGATGACGGAGGCTGGAACGCCAACGCTCCAGCTGCCGTCGGCAAGCACCACACCGGTGAAGGTCTGTCCGCCAACGGTCACGGTCACCACGTCGCCTGCCGCCGCGCCGCTCGCCTTCCCGGAAACGATCTGCGCCTGGCCCTGCTCGCTGGTGTTCAGAATGTCGTCACCCGCGACGGTGTTGATGGTCACAACGGGAGCGGCGGTATCAACCGTGAAATCGGCGGTGGTGGAAGAACCGTTACCCGCTTTGTCGCTGACGTTGACCGTCAGGGTGTGCCCGCCGTTAGCCATCGCCTGCACTTCACCGGCAGGAAGCGTCACGGACCAGGTGCCGTCGCTGCCCACGATAGCCGTGTGATTTTTACCGTTCAGCGTGACCGTCACAATCTGGCCCGCTTCTGCATCGGTTTTACCGCTAATCGTCAGCGGCTGATTATGTTCAGCGGCGTTAATGATATTGTCCTGCGCGATTGCGTTCACGGAGAGCGCAGGCGCAACAGTATCAACGCCAATCGTCTGGCTGCCGCTCACGGTGTTCCCCGCCGCGTCTTTGCCGCTGACGTTCACCGTCCAGGTGCCGTCTCCCAGCGCCTGCGCGTCTGCCGCAGGCACCTTCACGCTCCACGCGCCGTTTGCCCCGACTTCTGCGGTATAGGTTTTTCCGTTCAGCGTGACGGTCAGCGACGTTCCCTGCGCCAGGTTTTTGCTGGCCCCGGAAAGCGTGAAGCCCGCGGACTGTTCGCTGGCGTTGATCACGTTATCGCCCGCCGTGGTGGCGAGCGTCACGGCGGCCTCGGCCGTTGAGACGGTTACGGTGATGCTACCCGCAGAGGTGGTTTTGCTGCCGTCGATCTGTACGACCGACCAGGTGTGCTCCCCGTCGGCCTGTGTCGGGAGTTTTACCGTCCAGGTGCCGTCCTTCGCGACCATGGCGCTGGCGATGGTGCTGCCGCCGCTGTCTTTAATCTGAATGGTCGCGCCCGGCTGCCCGGTACCGCTGAAGGTTGGGGTGTTGTCGTCCGTGATCTCTTTTGCACTCAGCACGCCCTGCTTGTCACCCGCATTATCCGTCAGCAAAAAGGTCGGCGTGGCGCTCTCAACCTCTTTGGTATTATCAATAACTTTCGTTTTTGTTTCGCCGTCATCGCCGTGAGCCAGCAGCGCCCCAATGGCACCGCCGCCTAACGCCGCGCCCGCAATCCAGCCCCACGGCGCATCGCTTAAGACATTTCCCTGCTCGAGGAAAGGTTCAATACTGCTAATCGGTGTGGCCTGCGCGGTGAGCTCGGTCACCGCTGCGCCTGACGCTTCCCCGGCATCGGCAAAAGAAATATGCGTGAGTTCCTGACGATCGTTGAACACCAGCTCTGACTGATTATGCGTTTCAGGATCTTCAACAAAATAGTTATTGCAGCGAATTACGCTGCCATCTTTCATATAAATGAGGAGGTCTTTCCCCTGGCGGACATAGCGCGCAACATCCTGAGCAGAACCCTGGATTTCAATCACGCTCGGCGATGAAATGGATACCGACAGATTTCCTTCGCCGGTTAATTTCGTTTTCTCCGCCGTTTTGCGAATGATGACATCAACAACTTTTATGTTACTCATATTTCTCTCCTTGCAGGTGCACGGATCCCTGTGGATATGTCCACAAGATGGATGTAGCTATCCCTGGGAAAATCACCCATTATTATCAGACTTATTTCGCGCAGAATGGCGCGTCTTTTTTAACTCAAATCAGGCAATTTTTCGGCGGCGCTTTTTTCAATTCCAATAAGCGGCATAAGATTATCTATCGCAGATGCGTAATTAATCGCCGAGCTCCAGCCATCATATTCAGCCATTATTTTCGCCGAGGTGGCTTGCCATACATCCTGCTCAACGCTGAGCAGATCGTTAATGCTCCGCTTGCTCAGGGTATATTCATTTTTATAGACAGCGCGGGCGCGTAACGCATTTTCAAGCTGTAACGTGCCGGCCTCCATTCTCCCGCGCGCGCCCACCCAGTCGGCCTGTGCTACGGAGGCTTTTTGCAAAACATCAAATCGCGCCTGGTCGACCTGAGACGATGCCATGGCCCGCGCCCCTTCGGCCTGCCGCACGCGTGCGGATACCGCGCCTCCCTGATACAGCGGCGCATCAATATTGAGCTGTATCTGGTCGTCCCAGTATGAGCGGTTGTCCGACTCATAGCGGGTACGTCCTCCTTTGAGGCTTAGCGTTGGCCAGTGCTGAGATTTGGCCGTTTCCACACCATATTGCGCCGAACGTTCCATATTCTGCGCCGCCATCACCGCCGGAATCGCGGCATAATCGATGCGGTTGAGCGAATCTTGTTCGACGGCAAGCGTCTCCGGCACTGGGGCGTACCTGTCAGCCTGCATACCGGTCAACACAGCAAGCCTGGCGCGGGCGCTGCTGAGCGCGGCGTTATATTGCGCGACCGTTGCCTGCATTCCGGCGATACGCGTGCGGGTCTGGAGTTCATCAGAGGTGGAGCTCACGCCTGCATCCGCCCGGAGCATGGCCAGCTGCTCAACGTTTTTCAGCGCCTGAACGTTCTCTTTTGCCGCCTGTAGCAGATCGCTATAGCGTTTCACTTCCACATAGCTGAAGGCCGTTTTCTCCGCCACATCAGAGAGCGTGCTCATTAGCTGGAAACGGTAGCTATCACGCTCAGCCGTAGACTGACTGATACTGTTGTTGGTCTTACCAAAATCGTAGACCAGCTGGGTCAGGCTCAACCCCCAGGCCGCTGAATTTCGCAGCGATCCGCTGGAATCTGTCGTCTGACTGTGGCCCGTACTGCCGTTTAAGGATATTTGCGGCATCCAGCCACTGCGCGCTTCATCTATTTGTGCCTGACCTATTCCCAGCCGGGCAGCCTGTTGACTCACAGACGGGTCGCGATCGATAGCGAAAAGAATACTCTCCTTTAACGTAATCGAGGAAACCGGAGCAAAGCCAGACTGTTCGATATTGGCGGTAGCCATATTCATGGCCAGAAAAATTAACGCCAGCGCAGTCGGAAATCTGATCAACATATAATTTCGCAATATAGTCATTTTATCTCTTTACTCTGCGTGATGCTCAAACACGTAACCCAAAAGAGGTATAGATAATCAGACAAATATCTTTTTTATCTCCCGCGTCGAATTTCAGATATAAGCTCCCCTGCCCATTTCCACAGGAAATGAGAATCAGCCAAAGCCCTATATGAATTTAGGAATTTACTTACTTTTTAAACTGGTTTGCAGCATAACAAAATGTGGTATAGGCAACTACACCCACAATGTTAATGTGGTGTTACAAATAAGAAAAATCCTGCGGTTTCTGAACAAATCCACTTAAGATGCATTTCAAATAAAATAAATAAAGTCATTGTTATTTAAATCAAATTTAAAAACCGACAGGTGGACATATTTGCGTTAATTTCAATGCGGGTCAGACACAAAGATTTTCAAAGAACTGTCAACTTACGTAATCGCCCTCACATTTGCGACATTAAATTCCATACGGCCACATAATCATAAATTTTAATTTCGAAATTAAATTTCAAAATGAAATCTTATGCTAAAATCAGCCAACATAATGGTTATATAGCCCAAATAGTTTAGAAAAACATAACATTAACATCGTGGTTAACATTCCAGAACGCATTAATTATATTTGATCAATATAATTTTAATAATCACTCAGTGGACATTTCCCCTGTACGCCCTGTTCTAACGACGCGTTGTGCTTCCTTCTGCGACAAAATGCTGTATTATGCAAACTATTGCGACATTTTGCAGGATTACTGCCCCATGCACAAAACCGCACGTCAACGCTACGTCCTTGACATCCTCAGTGAGCAAGGTCAGGCCAGCATCACCGAACTGGCAGAAAAGCTACAGGTTTCAGCGGATACCATCCGTCGGGATCTGACCGACCTTGAAAACCAGGGCCTGGCGCAGAAGAACCACGGCGGCGCCATTGCACTCAACCTCTCCGCCATGAATCGTCAGGGCCGCAATACGCTGCTGGCGGATGCCAAACAGCGTTTAGGAAAACAGGTCGCGCAGCAGGTTCCACCGGGCTCTACCCTGTTTCTGGATGCCGGAAGCACGGTGATGGCGGTCGCCACCTTTCTTAAGGGGCCGCTTACCGTCATTACCCCTTCCCTGGATATCGCCCAGCATTTTAGCGACCGGGAAGATATTGAGCTGATCCTGCTCGGCGGGAAGTGGGACCAAAAGCAGCGCCTGTTTGCCGGAAGCGCCACCCTGTCGCTGCTGTCCCGGTATCGGGCAGATATCGCCATTCTCGGGGCGTGCGCTATTCATGCCGAACTCGGCCTGAGTGCCGGTAAAGAAGCCGATGCCGAGGTTAAACGGGCGATGCTCGCCGCCAGCCGTGAGCGCTGGATTGTCGCCGACCATCTGAAGGTCAACCGCTGCGAACCGTATCTGGTTTCCGGGCTATCCACCCTTCAACAACTCTTTTTAGATCGTCCCTGGCCCGAGCTTGGGGACCATAGCGCACTGCAGGTCACGGTGTGCGCGCAATAACGTGGAGAAGGTCATGAGTAAAGTTCAAACAATCAACGTTGCGCTGATCGGGTACGGATTTGTGGGTAAAACCTTCCATGCTCCGCTGCTCCAGTCCGTGGACGGACTTAAGCTGGCCGTCGTCTCTTCCCGGGATGAAGAGAAGGTTAAACGCGACCTGCCGGACGTACAGGTAGTGGCGACCCCGGAAGAGGCCATTCAGCACCCTGATATCGATCTGGTGGTGATCGCCTCCCCTAACGCCACTCACGCCCCGCTGGCGACGCTTGCCCTCAATGCAGGTAAACACGTGGTCGTGGATAAGCCTTTTACCCTCGACATGCAGGAAGCCCGCGACCTGATCGCGCTGGCGGATGAAAAGCAGCTTCTGCTTTCCGTCTTCCACAACCGCCGCTGGGACAGCGATTTCCTCGGCATTAAGCAGATAATCGAGCAAGGCACGATCGGCAAGATTAAACACCTGGAGTCGCATATTGACCGCTTCCGCCCGGAAGTGCGCGTGCGCTGGCGCGAGCAGAACGTTCCCGGGAGCGGCCTGTGGTTTGACCTCGGCCCTCACCTGATCGACCAGACGCTGCAGCTCTTTGGCCTGCCGCAGTCGGTGCAGGGGAATATCGCGACGCTGCGCGACGGTGCGGAAATCAACGACTGGGCGCACGTGGTTTTAAACTACCCGGAGCACAAGGTTATTCTTCACGCGAGCATGCTGGTGGCTGGCGGTACGGCACGCTTTACCGTTCACGGGGACAAGGGCAGCGTGGTGAAGGCCAGAATCGACCAGCAGGAAGCGCAGCTGCTCTCAGGGGTTATTCCCGGCAGTGAAGCCTGGGGCGAAGACAGCGACAGCATGGTGTTCTATGGGGCTGACGGCGCGCCGCAAACGATTGCCACGCCGAAAGGGGATCAGCGCCAGTATTACATCAACGTGCGCGATGCGTTACTCGGAAAAATCACCAATCCTGTCCACCCTGTTGAGGCATTAGCGGTGATGGCCGTGCTGGAAGCGGCGGTGAAATCGTCGGAGACCGGGTCAACGCAGCCGCTGGCGTTAACGGCTGAAGAGCGTGCTCTGCTAAATTAAAAAACAAGCCGGGTGGCGCTGCGCTTACCCGGCCTACCATTCAGAGCCGTTTGTAGGCCCGTGCAAGCGAAGCGCCGCCGGGCAAGAGGACTACTGACGCTTTTTCGGCATCATGCGCAGGAGGGTATTATCTTTCCAGAAGTAGTGATGCATCAGCGCCGCCGCCGCGTGCAGGCCAATCACAAAATAACCCAGGTTCGCCAGCGTTTCGTGCCACTCTTTTAGCGTATCCACCAGGTCAAAATTGGATTCCGCCGCATGCGGCATCACCAGGCCAAAAGCAAACCAGTCGCTGCCACGGTTGTACATCATCACAATGCCAATCAGCGGCAGCGCAATAAACAGCAGATACACCACCAGATGCCCCAGGTGCGACATGCCCGTTACCATGGCTTTAGGCTTCGGTTGAATCGGCGGCGCGCGGAATTTCAGGCGCACCAGCAGACGCGTCACCATCAGCACCAGAATGCTGATACCGCAGGAGACGTGGATCATATTGATCGTCGGACGGGCGGTGCGCGGGAAGAAACCTTTGAACTCCATGGCGCAGTAGGCGACGATGATTAACAGAAACACCAGCCAGTGGATGCCGATTTGCAGGCTTGTATATTTAGTGCGCATGTTATTTTCCGATTAAAAACAGTTATCGCGCCAACATAATCCCCTTTCCTTAAAAATTCATTAACTTTTCTGTATGGTTTTTCAAATACTTCCTCCCGCATGAAGCATCTTCAATTGCCGCCCTGCCCGTGATGGTCTAAGCCTGGATGAGTTCAAACTGTCGCATCGACACGTTTACAGGAGAACACCATGAGTAAAATTGGCATTAACGGCTTTGGACGCATTGGGCGACTTGTACTGCGTCGCCTTCTTGAAACCCAGGACAGTAATACCGTCGTCGCCATCAACGACCTCACCTCCCCGAAAGTGCTGGCCTACCTGCTCAGGCATGATTCCAACTACGGTGGCTTTCCGTGGAGCGTCGATTTCACCGAGGATGCGCTGATTGTTGATGGCAAAACCATTGCGGTGTATGCCGAAAAAGAGGCGAAGCACATTCCGTGGAAAGCCGCAGGCGTGGATATCGTCGTGGAGTGCACCGGCTTTTATACCTCTGAAGAGAAATCACGGGCGCACCTGGACGCCGGCGCGAAGAAAGTGCTGATCTCCGCCCCTGCGGGTGAGATGAAAACCATCGTCTACAGCGTGAATGACGACACCATTGACGCCAGTGACACCATTATTTCCGTCGCTTCCTGCACCACCAACTGCCTCGCCCCGCTGGCGAAAGCCCTGAACGATGCGTTTGAAATAAAAGTGGGCACCATGACCACCATTCACGCTTATACCGGTACGCAGGCGCTGGTGGATGGCCCGCGCGGGAAAGACCTTCGCGCCTCGCGGGCGGCGGCTGAGAATATCATTCCCCACACCACCGGTGCCGCAAAGGCCATCGGTCTGGTGATCCCGGCGCTCAGCGGCAAGCTGAAGGGCCACGCGCAGCGCGTGCCGGTAAAAACGGGTTCGGTCACCGAGCTGGTGGCGATTCTGGGCAAGAAAGTGACCGTTGAGGAGATCAACGCCGCGCTGAAAAAGGCGACGCAGGGCAATAAATCGTTCGGGTATACCGACGAAGAGATTGTGTCGTCCGATGTGATTGGCTCGCATTATGGTTCGGTGTTTGACGCCACGCAGACGGAGGTGTCAGAAGCGGGAGAGCTGCAGCTGGTGAAAGCCGTCGCGTGGTATGACAACGAATATGGTTTTGTGACGCAGCTGGTGCGGACGCTGGATAAGTTTGCGGCGCTGTGATTCTATGCCTTTATTTAGGGCTAATATGAGCAGTGAAGCATCCCCTCTCCCTGTGGGAGAGGGTTAGGGTGAGGGGAACATACGGGTCTGGTGGTCATTCCGTTCACTTTATGTTCCTTGCTACTTTTAACGACATAACCGGTGAACGTGCCAGGGTGGCTCAATCGCCACCACCCTGGCAACCCGGGCTCCCGGCGGTAAATCGCCGCTTCGCGGTCCCCTCAGCTTATTCCTTCAGGCTATCGGGTCGGGCATGAGCCTGCATCCCTGCAGGCCACGCCCTCTCGGCGCATCCCTGCGCCTCGCCCCGGCCTTACGGAAACGCTTCGGCGATTTACAGCCGGACCAGGACATCGCTGTAAGTTATTCACTTGCCTGATACAAATTCATCGCTTCAGGTTAATAAATTCCTGGGAAACCCTCAGCCCTGTTGGAGCAGATTAAAAAACTCAGTGGTGCTGCACCGCCACAATGTCGAGCAGGTGACGGTCGGTCTGTTCAGGACATAAACCCGCCTGCTGCGCATTATGGATCTCATCCGCCAGCGTTTTCAGCAGCATGCCATCCTGCTGCTGCTCTTTGTCCATATCACGTAAGAATTTGAGCGTCGTAATGTCCTGCTGCGCCCTGGCTTCATCGGCCAGCTTGCTGAGGGTGCTGCAGCGCTGTTCATACTCTTCAAGCGTTTTCTGAAACAGTTCTTCCAGGCAAGAGTAGTTCTCATTGATCCCATCAAGGGCTTTAACGACAGGATTAGCCCCTGCGGCTTTCAGGAAGTTAAAGACACGCATCATATGGGTGACGTTACTTTGCGCCTGAGAGCGAAAGAATGTGGCAGATCCCGTGAGGCTATTCTCGGCACACCACGCGCTTAAGTGAAGGTGCAGATTCGAGGCGTAGAACTCAAGGTTCATCTGCGCGTTAAGTTTTTGCATCATCGTTTGGGTAGCCATACTCATATCCTTATTGACTGTGGGACGTGATGTCCGT
>Ga0256898_1000386_pt1 | contig 17524 bp, 17 predicted proteins | sample MC6MC0686MT_FD_186333 | JGI IMG/M metagenome (GOLD analysis project Ga0256898, IMG submission 186333) | Metatranscriptome of enriched soil aggregate microbial communities from Iowa State University, Ames, United States - MC6-MC0686-MT... | ecosystem: Environmental > Terrestrial > Soil >... | reverse complement strand
TGCCGCCTCACCGAGTGGTTGTCCGTCGAAAATGGCCACCATGAAGGTGATGGAGGCAAGAAATACGAGTGCACTGGCCAAGGCGTAATACGACAGCCCGCGGGATACTGGGCGAAGCGGCCACCTGACAGGTGCCCCTAGCGTGCCGTAGTTTCGTCCCATCAGCAGGTCTCCTCCCCAGATGGTTGCCAGAAGGAGCGCGGTCGCCAGCCCCAGTACGAGGGGCGCTACCCACGCATTCTGGGGCTGGGTCAAGGCGTACATTGCAGCCAAACCGCCGATTCCCGCCAGCCCTCCAAGTGTGCCGAGCATAACCCCGATGTTGATGCTGAGCCGGGCTGCTCCGTGAGTTCCGGGATCAGCACGGAGGGCCCGGACGCTGGTGGACTGACCTGCAGAGAGGAGCGAGGGCATAGATGGAACCCCCCACCACAACATCACCAGCAGTACGGCCATATTGACGAAGCCCAGGGCATTGAACCATGACGATTGCCAGGAGGGTCCGGGTTCTGGTTGTGCGGCGAAATTCCCGGCGATGCTGGCTAGGCCGGCCGCAATGGTTGCCACGGTGCGTAGAAGCCGGTTGGCGGCGATGGCACGGAGGGTTCGGTCGTCGTCGGCGTCGAGTGTCGCCAGCTGACGGCGACGCGCGATCAACAGCAGCAACAGCCCGGTTCCGGCGGCGAGGACCAGCAGCGCGCCTCCGAGCCACGCAGCCAGCTCCCAGCCAGGAATCCTGCCGTCCTGTCCTTGGCCGTAGTACCCGGTGTTGACGTTCTGGGGCTCCGGCGGGGCACCTGAAGGGGCCACCGGAGTGTAACCAGGAAGTGTGGCGATCCACGCAATGACCAAGGCCGCTAACGCGAATATTGCCGCTGTGGTCCAGGCGAGTTTCCGGGGGACGAAGTCGCGGACCCTGCAGACCGGCAGTGTGGCGAACCTGCGCTCTCCCTTGGATCTTGGGTAGCTGAGTTGGCCCAGGGCGTGGACGCCGAGGCAGGCGAGAATGGGCCATGCCAGGGCGGTCCCGATCTCTTCAGCGGTTGCCGGAGCAGAGGACAACGTTGGATTCCCGTGCAGGATCCCGGCGTTCATGGCCCCTTGGAGTGAGCTGGCCATCCAGCCGATGATTCCCACCCACAGCCCATGCGAGGCCACGGATTGGGCATCGGGCCTGGACCAGACCTGCATCCGCAGGAACAGGTACACCACGGCAGCGCCGACAACCGGGCCCAGGAAGAACAGCGTGGGCACTGCAACCACAACAAGACCCCCAAGTCTTTGAAACGAAGTACCTACGATTCGTCACAAAGACCCGGGGGTCAAGTCATACGTCAGTCGTCGAAGGGTTTGACCTGTTCCACGGAGACGATCTTCCGGTCTGCGCCCCGCGCGACCTGGCACACGATGACCTCACCGGGAGCCAGATAGGGGTCCGTGGTCGGTAGCACGGCCCGCAAACCCGACGGCATGTGCTGCCCCAACTGTTTCAACGCCGTAGGCAGCGCGGGTCTGTGCGTGCAAACCGCGACCGGTACCTGCTTGTCGAACAACGCCTCAACAGCGGCCGCAGTCTTTTTGGGCGAGCGCTGATGGTGGTGTTCGGTCAGGGCCTCCACCAGCTTCACCTTCGCCCCAGTGGCTTTGGCGTAGGGAGCGATGGTGGCGACGCACCGCACCCATGGGCTGGTGACGAGGCGCTGCGGCTTCCACACTCCGAGGAGACGCTGGACTGCCACAGCTTGACGCTGTCCGGTTGCTGCCAGCGGCCGATCACCTTCGGCCTTGGTCCACGAGGACCGGGGCTTGGCCTTGGCATGGCGGATCAAGATCAGGGGCCACGTGTCCAGCTCGCCACGGACATGGGCCTTTTCAAGGTATTCCAGTGGCTCCACATCGGTCGGGTTGCTCAGGAACGTTGCCGCCCGGTCGGGGCTGCACCACATGACGCTGTCCACTTCCTTGCCGTCCGGGCGCAACTGGGCACCGTTGACCTTGACGGCCCAGTATCGGACCACCTTCAGCCCGGCAGCCACATGGTAGTGGATGGGTGGAAGCGGGATGCCGAGCGGGGCCTGGAGCCCAATCTCCTCCCACACTTCGCGGGCCGCGCATTCGGGAACCGTTTCGCCGGCGTCGAGCTTTCCTTTGGGCCAGGACCAATCGTCGTAGCGTGGCCGGTGGATCAGGAGCACCTCAAGGGCACCCTTGTTGACCCGCCAAGGGATGGCTCCGGCCGCAACAACGGCCACCGTCTCGCCTGGGTGGTCTGTTTGATCGGCCACTGGGGTATCGCTGTTCAACTGCTTCTCTACCGCCGTGCCGATGCGCGCTGCCGCGAACGCGATTCCAGGAGCCATGACTGCATGTCCAGCAGTGGTTTCCCGTCAGGGTCCTGGTGATAGCGCGTCCAGTGGCCTTGGTTGTCCAGGTGCCAGCTCGCTGTTCCGTCGTCAACGTAGCGGCGCATCAGGTCCATGACCGTTGCTGTGTCTTCCTTGCTGGCCAACTGCACCAGGGCCTCCACACGACGGTCCAGGTTGCGGTGCATCATGTCGGCCGAACCGATGTACACCACAGGCTCGCCGCCGTTACCGAAAGCGAAAACGCGGGAGTGTTCCAGGAAGCGTCCCAGGATGGAGCGGACGGTGATGTTCTCGCTGAGTCCCGGGACCCCCGGGCGCAACGAGCAGATACCGCGAACGACGACGTCGACCTTCACGCCAGCCTGCGAGGCGCGGTACAGCGCATCGATGATGGCTTCGTCCACCATCGAGTTGACCTTGATCTGCACCAATCCCGGGATCCCCGCGCGAGCATTCCGGATTTCGGTTTCAATTCGCTCCACCAGCCCGGCGCGCACCGAGCGTGGCGCCACCAGCAGCCTCTTGAACGTCGACTTGGGCGCATAGCCGGAGAGCTGGTTGAACAGCTTGGACAGGTCCTCGCCCACTTGTTCGTTTGCAGTGAGAAGTCCGAGGTCCTCGTAGTACCGGGCAGTACGCGGGTGGTAGTTGCCGGTGCCGATGTGGCAGTAGCGGCGCAGGCCGTCTACTTCCTGGCGGACAACGAGGGACAACTTGCAGTGCGTCTTCAGCCCGACAATGCCGTAGACCACGTGCACGCCTGCCTGTTCCAGCTTGCGTGCCCAGGAGATGTTGGCTTGCTCGTCAAAGCGGGCCTTGATCTCAACCAGGGCCAGGACCTGCTTGCCGGCCTCGGCTGCATCAATCAAGGCGTCCACGATGGGGGAGTCGCCGGACGTCCGGTACAGGGTCTGCTTGATGGCCTGCACCTTGGGGTCCGCCGCGGCCTGCTCCAGGAAGGCCTGGACCGAGGTGGAGAACGAGTCGTACGGGTGGTGCAGGAGGATGTCCCTGCGGCGCATCGCGGCAAAGACGTTGGCCGCCTTGGACGTTTCCGATTCGTTCAGGTACCGCGACGTGTGCGGCACGTGCTTGGGGTAGTGAAGGTCGGCGCGGTCGATGCCGCTGATCGCGGACAGCCCCCGCAGGTCCAGGGGCGCAGGCACGGAGTAGACCTCGGACTCCTCGACGCCGAGCTCACGGATGAGCAGCGCCTTGATGTTCGGGTTGATGTCCGTGGTGACTTCCAGGCGCACGGGAGGACCGAAACGGCGGCGCAACAGTTCTTTCTCCAAGGCCTGGAGGAGGTTCTCGGCGTCGTCCTCTTCTACTTCGAGGTCCTCGTTACGGGTGACGCGGAAGGTGTGGTGCTCCAGGACTTCCATCCCCGGGAACAGCTTGTCCAGGTGCACGGCAATAACTTCTTCGAGGGCGATGAAGCGGGCCACGCGCCCGGGAATGGCGCCGGCACGGGGCCCGTCCACGGAGATCAGTCGGGGGAGCTGGTCCGGGACCTTCACGCGGGCGAAGAGCTCCTTGTCGCTGATCGGGTTGCTCACGATCACGGCCAGGTTCAGGGAAAGCCCGGAAATGTAAGGGAACGGGTGGGCGGGGTCCACGGCCAGCGGGGTCAGGATGGGGAAGACCTTTTCCTGGAACATGATGCTGATCCGGTGCCTGGCGTCTTCATCCAGCTCATTCCAGTGCATGATGTGGATGTGCTCGTAGGCCAAGGCGGGGCGGATCTGTTCAGCGAAGACCCGCGCGTGGCGTTCCTGCAGCTTGTGGGCCTCGTCTCCGATCTGCTCCAGTACCTCGATGGGGCTCAGCCCGGCGGGGGACGGGACAGCAAGCCCGGTGGCGATACGGCGTTTGAGGCCAGCCACCCGCACCATGAAGAACTCGTCAAGGTTGGAGGCAAAAATGGAGAGGAAATTGACGCGTTCCAGCAAGTAAAGGTCTGGATCTTCGGCCAGTTCCAGAACCCGGGAGTTGAACGCGAGCCAGCTCAGCTCGCGATCGAGGAAACGGTCCGGGGAGATGTCTCCTTCAGGCTCCAGGCTCGGCGCGAACTCAGGAATGTCGATGCGGTCTTGGGTGGCTCGCGAGGCCGGGACCTCCGATGATCCGAAGCGCGGAGGCAACGTAGCGCCCTTCGAGGTGGATCCGGCGGTGCCGACGGGGTCCGGCTGCATGGGTTTCTCCTAAGCTCAGGACGGGGTTTCCTCCCACATTACAAGCAATTTCGATGCCCGAATCCAAGATGTCCCCGGCATTCGCGCCAGGTTAATCTTTGGCGACCGGACCGTACATCACATCGGTGTCCCACCGAACGAAGCCGAGCTTCTGGTACAGGGCTACCGCTGCCTCATTGTCGGCGTCCACGTAGAGCATCACAGCGTGCAAGCCTTTCCCCTGCAGGTAGGTGATTCCGGCCACGGTAAGGGCCTTGCCGAGGCCCAGGCCCTGGGCTGCCGGGGTAACCCCCACTACGTACACCTCACCGATGGCCGGGTGCGGACCCTGCCGGGGATGGACTTTGGTCCAGTGGAAGCCCAGCAGCTCACCGTCGGCGTTGACCGCCAGCAGGAAGCCCTGCGGATCGAACCAGTCTTCGGACTTGCGGGCCTCAAGGTCCGCCAGGGTCATCGAACCCTGCTCGGGGTGGTGCGAGAACGCCGCCCGATTGGCGGCAAGCCATGCCTGCTCATCCTGGCCCGGCACGAAGGCGCGCAGCGAAATACCGTCCGGAAGGCCGGCGTCGGGCAGGGCAGAAGCCGACGACATCAGCCTCATCTTCCACAGTTCACGCACCGGACCATAACCGAAACGGGTGGCAAGCTCCGCAGCGGCTTCATGGTTTCCGTGGGACCAGGCACTGAGGCCATCCAGGCTCCGCTTTTCCTGGAGTGCGGCCAGGAGCCGGCCTGCAACGCCCTGATTGCGGTAGCTCGGGTGGACCGCCAGCTCCAACACGCCGCTTGCATCGGGGTCTTCAACCACGACGGCGATCCCCGCCAGATCTTCACCGGTCGCCGGATCGGAATCCTCGTCCGGGGCATACACGGCAAAGGACAGAACCGAGGATTCCCCCGAGTCGGCACCACGCAACATCACCAGGGTCTGCTCGGAGAGGGGAGGGTTCCCATCGGATTCCTCCGCGGCAGCAGCAAGGGTGGTGAAGTCCTTGAGGAGTTCGGCGTCCAAGGCGCCGTTGATGATCAGTACGGGCCAGTTCTCAGGGTGCGCGTGACTCATGATGCAAGGCTATACGGCCCGGGCAAGCACCGGGATTTGAAGTCCCTGCAAAACAGGGATAGTCTCGGTATCTCGTTCGGCTTTGCGGCCAGTCCGCAGCAGTCAACGCGAGGGGGATCCACCAGTGGGGTGGCCTCGATACGTTCGACCCGTATGTCCTCCACAACAAAACAAAGGAGAGGCCGGAATCCGCAGGGATTCCGGCCTCTTTCGTGCATCAGGTCCTACACCAAACGTGCTCAGGCCTCGGAGAGTTCATCGTCGGGAAGGCGAACCAACGTTAGCCGGTAGCCGACGTTGCGGACGGTGCTGATCAGGTTTTCATGGTCCACGCCCAACTTGGCGCGAAGGCGTCGGATGTGGACGTCCACGGTCCGGGTGCCTCCGTAGTAGTCGTAGCCCCACACTTCGGTCAGCAGTTGCTGGCGGGTAAACACCCGCCCCGGGTGCTGTGCCAGGTACTTGAGGAGTTCGAACTCCTTAAAAGTCAGGTTGAGCGGTTGGCCGTTGACGCGCGCTGTGTAGCTCGCCTCATCAATAACGACGCCGGCTGCCCGGATCTCGGTCTGGGTTTCCTCTTCACCGGTGACAGCACGCGCCATGGCGAGTCGGATGCGCGCTTCGACCTCGGCGGGCCCGGCGGAGTCCAGCACGATGTCGTCTACAGCCCACGCCGACGACACGGCAGCCATGCCGCCTTCGGTGAGGATCAACATCAGGGGCGCGCTGAGGCCGGTCGCCTTGAGCAACTGGGTAAGCGAGCGGGCACCTACCAGGTCTTTGCGGGCGTCCAGGAAGACGATGTCCGTGGGATCAGTTTCCAGGAGGGCCGTGGGTTCGGCCGGGAGGATGTGCACGCGGTGGTTCAGCAGTTCCAAGGCAGGCAGAATGTCCACCGAAGAGCCGGTGCTGTTCGTTAGGAGCAGGATGTGCGACATAGTTCCTCCAATGGGCTTTACGCGCATCATCGGGCGTCGAAACCGGAGTCTCACCGGTCGGTCACAGCACGCAGGCCGCCTCTGCCCGTTGTAACGGGATCAAGGCATACACTGTGCGCCGCTGAAGTCTGAGTATACCCACCTGGGCCCCGCCAGACAGGGATTCGTGACGGGCAGGGGGCGGAATTACGACATATTGGGCTGGGTTAAGGCAGGATTGTCGAGAGGTCGTAAGGCGCATCGGATTGAGGTCGGCACACAGTGAAGTCTTGGAGCATCGGGGTATTCGGACTCGTGGCGCTCGCAGCCATCGTGGCCAGCACCTTCGTTTCCCGGGAGGCCACGGTGGGGGTAGGTATCGCCGCTTCCGCGGCCGTGGGTATTGGATGGCCGCATTTCCTTGCGGTTCCAGCCAAGAAGACCCTGGCCACCGTCATTGGGCTATCGGGTGCGGGGTCGGCGGTGGCCGCCGCTTATATGCCGGCACCGGGTTTTCTGGATGGCACGCCCGCTTTCGTTGCCCTGGGCGTCATGGCAGTATTCGTCGTCCAGCTGGTCCGAGGCACGGGCCAGGCGCAGCGACTTGAATCCACTCTTGGCTGCTGCGCAGGTGTCCTGTTGAACTGCCTCGGCGCAGGCTGGATTGCGGGCGCCCGTTTCAATGGCGTTAAGGAAATGGTCCTTGTGGCGGGACTGAGCGCTGCGGTTGCCCTGCTGGTGGGAATCATCCGCTGGCCTGATCGCATCGTGGCCCCACTGGGCGTGGTCATGGCTGGGCTGATGGGTCCCCTGGCTGGACTTGTCTTCTCTGATATCGCAGTACTTCCCGCAGCTTTGGTGGGTGTCGTCGTCGGATCGGTGCTGGTGTGTTTCCGGAGGATGACCACGCTGAGGCGCGGCAGGCTTAACATTGCTGCTGCGGTGGGCATGGGTGTGGCACCCGTATGGGCTGTGGGCGCCTTGGCGTACTTCATCGACAAACTTCTCATCTACTAACGGTTAGGATGGCATCATGTCTGTACTCGCATTTGAAATCTTCTTCCTCGTTCTCCTCGGCCTGGCAAGTGTCGCGATGGCATGGTTTGCTGGTTTTGTCGTTTACCGTCTGTTCCAGGGCCAGAAGTAGGACTTTTGGTTCTGCAGTCCAAGCAAGGTTGCCGTTGTGCCTATTGAGATCCCAACTGACCTGACGCCTGAACTCGTCCCGCTTTCCTGGCTCATTGGTGAGTGGGAAGGCCGCGGACGGCTAGGCAGTGGTGACGAGGATTCCGAGCATTTCGTCCAGCATGTCTCCTTCACCCATAACGGCCTTCCGTACTTGCAGTACAGGGCCGAAACCTGGCTCAGTGACGACGCCGGCGCAAAGCTGCGCCCGTTGACGGTTGAAACGGGCTTCTGGGCTTTGGAGCGGAAGCTTGAAGAGGGCGACGGCGGCCCGGGTCTGATCCCGGCCGATATTGTCCCTGTGCTCAAGACCGCGGACGAGGTGGAAGAACGCCGCAATGAAGATGGCGGCTTCGACATCTCCGTCTCGATTGCGCATCCCGGCGGTATCACCGAGCTCTACTATGGCCAGATCAAGGGTCCCCAGATCCAGCTCAGCACCGACATGGTGATGCGCGGGAGCCACTCCAAGGAGTACACCGCAGCTACCCGGATCTTCGGCTTGGTTGACGGCAACCTCCTGTGGCGCTGGGATGTCGCTGCCAGCGGCAAGGCCCTCGAAGCGCACGCCTCGGCTTTCCTCAACAGGGTCCCCTGACAAGAGGTCTCACTGTACGTTCCGCATAGCAACCAGCAAAAGGAGCAGATAGTGACCACCAACCTCAAGCCCCAAGGCTACGAGGGCCTGAAGGCCGTCTTCTTCAACGGCACCCTTAAGCCCTCGCCGCAGCTGAGCAATACCGATGGCCTGATTCGGATCAGCCGCGCCATCATGGAGAAGCAGGGCGTTTCCACCACGCTCATCCGCACGGTCGACCACGACATCGCCAGTGGTGTCTACTCGGACATGCGTGAACATGGTTGGGCGACCGACGAATGGCCAGACCTCTACCCGGCGGTGCGGGAAGCCGACATTGTGGTGGTTGCGGGCCCTATCTGGCTGGGTGACAATTCGTCGCAGACCAAGAAGCTGATCGAACGGCTGTATGCCCACTCCGGCGAGTTGAACAGCCAGGGCCAGTGGGCGTTCTACCCGAAAGTGGGCGGTTGCCTCATCACCGGCAACGAGGACGGCATCAAGCACTGCTCCATGAACGTGCTGTACAGCCTCCAGCATGTCGGCTTCACGATCCCGCCCCAGGCCGATGCCGGGTGGATCGGTCCCGTGGGTCCTGGCCCCAGCTATTTGGACGAAGGATCGGGTGGCCCCGAGAGTGATTTCACTAACAGGAACACCACGTTCATGACCTGGAACCTGCTCCACATGGCCAAGATCCTTCGGGACGCCGGCGGAATCCCTGCCTATGGCAACCTGCCTGCGGAGTGGAAAGCCGGCACCCGTTTTGATTTCGAGAATCCGGAATACCGCTAAGCCGCAAGGACTTCTACTACATATGACTTACAAGAGCCCCCTGTTGTCGCGCCCTGGCGCGGTCGAAGATACCGGCCTCGACGCCGGTGTCGCGGCGCATTACGGCGAGCCCCTGCGGGAGCAGCGCGCCCTGGCGACCGGAACCGCCGTCGTCGATCTTTCACACCGCGGCGTGGTGACCGTGTCCGGCCCGGACCGGCTCAGCTGGCTCAATACGCTGTCCTCGCAGCAGCTCACCAACCTGCAGCCCGGCGTCGCCAGCGAGTTGCTGCTCCTCAGCGTGCAGGGCCGCATTGAATTTGATGCGCGGGTCATTGACGACGGCGAAACCACTTGGCTGATCGTCGAGGCGGCGGAAGCGGGTCCCTTGGCCGAATGGCTGAACAAGATGAAGTTCATGCTGCGTGTCGAGATCCAGGACGTCTCGGAGCAGTGGGCCGTGGTGGGTGCCACTAAGCCTGTTGAGCAGTTGTCGTCCAGCCTGGTGTGGGAAGACCCCTGGCCGCATGTCAGCCCGGGCGGCTACGCCTACAGCGTCGTTGCGGAGGAGTCCCACCCTGGCCTTGAGCGACCCTGGTTCGAGTACTTGGTTCCGGCTGCCGAGCTGGAACGTGCTGTGGACGGCCTGCCCGTGGCTGGTGCGATGGCAGCGGATGCCCTCCGTGTTGCGGCGTGGCGGCCGAGGCTTGGTGCCGAGACTGACGAGAAGACCATTCCCCACGAGTTGGATCTTCTCCGGACGTCCGTCCATCTGAACAAGGGCTGCTACAAGGGCCAGGAGACCATCGCACGTGTCCACAACCTGGGGCACCCGCCGCGGCGCCTCGTCTTCCTGCAGCTGGATGGTTCGCAGCACACGCTGCCGGCCGTGGGCAGTGTTGTATTTGCCGGGGAACGCAAGGTAGGTACCCTGACATCTGTGGCGCAGCACTTTGAAATGGGACCAGTGGCTTTGGCTGTCATCAAGCGTTCAGTGTCCGCGGAAGAGAACCTGACAGTGATGGACGGTGACGAACCTTATGCCGCTGCCCAGGAAGTGATCGTCGCCCCCGACGCCGGCCAGGTTGTCGGGCGCCAGACCGGATTCCTGAAGGGACCCCACCGATGAGCCAACCCACCAACGCCGCCGGTACTGAGGGCGGCGCGGACGACGACGCTTTGGCCCTCGCCCATGCGCTGTTCGATGCTGCCCGTGAAGGCAACACGGACTTGCTGCGGGGATATTTGGGCGCCGGCGCTCCGGCGAACCTGACCAACGCTGCCGGGGATTCCCTCCTCATGCTGGCCGCCTATCACGGCCACGACGAAGCCGTGCAGCTGATCCTGCATCATGGCGCGGACGCCAACGCGGCCAATGACCGCGGCCAGACCCCGCTTGCCGGTGCTGTCTTCAAGGGCTACACCAGCGTCGCTCGGGTCCTGCTGGATGCGGGGGCGGACCCCGACGCCGGCCGACCCACCGCACGCGAGGCTGCCGCGATGTTCTCCCGAACTGAAATCCTGGCGCTGCTGGGCTGAAGCGGATTGCCATGCCAGCCCGGTCGCCATGGCGGCCGGGCTTTCTTGCGCCAGGCTATTCCACGTGGAATAGTTGTTATGGAATATATGAGGGAGGGCCTGTATGCCCAAAGCTGCAGAACTGACACCGCTCGGTGTGGCGTCACTGGCACTTTTGGCCGAAGGGCCCATGCATCCGTACGAGATGTACCAGCTGCTCATGGCCCGCCATGAAGACAGGTTGGTAAAGGTCCGTCCGGGTACGCTGTACCACTCGGTAGGCCGCCTCGAAGAAAACGGACTCGTGGAGGCGACCGGAACCGAGCGGGAAGGTAACCGCCCCGAGCGGACGACGTACCGGATTACCGACGCAGGCCACCAAGCCCTGGACTCCCGGCTGCAGGCCATGCTGTCCACACCTGTCAACGAATATCCGCTCTTCCCCCACGCCATCGCCGAAGCCCACCACTTGCCCGCGCAGGTGGTGGCTGATCTGCTCGAGCAGCGCTTGGTGGCGCTCAATGCCGACCTCGACTTCCTGGTCCATGCCGAGGGCGTCGTGACTGGCAAAGGACTGGATCGTAAGTACTGGATTGATATCACCTACCAACAGGCCATGCGCCGAACGGAGATCGCGTGGATCCGCGGTCTCCTTGAGGAGTTGAGCAGCGGGCAACTGCCCTGGGACGAACCCCAGCCAACTCCTGCCGAACTTTCAAACAAGCCAAAGGAATCCCTTGGAAAACGTAGCTAAGCCGTGGCCCGCGCTGTGGTCACTCGTCGTAGGGTTCTTCATGATCCTCATCGACACCACCATCGTGTCGGTCGCGAATCCGCGCATCATGGAGGGCCTCAATACCGACATCAACGCCGTCATCTGGGTCACCAGCGCCTACTTGCTGGCCTATGCGGTGCCCCTGCTGATCACTGGCAGGTTGGGTGACCGTTTCGGTCCCAAGAACCTCTACCTGATTGGCCTGGTGGTCTTCACACTTGCTTCCCTGTGGTGTGGTCTCTCAGGCGATGTCACCATGCTGATCGCCGCCCGCGCGGTCCAGGGCCTGGGTGCTGCCATGATGACGCCGCAGACCATGGCCGTGATCACCCGTATCTTCCCCCCGGACCGTCGGGGTGCTGCCATGGGCCTGTGGGGCGCCACCGCAGGCATGGCAGTCCTTGTCGGCCCCATCCTTGGCGGTGTCCTGGTGGACAGCCTGGGTTGGGAGTGGATCTTCTTCGTCAACGTTCCTATCGGACTGGTCGCCTTCATCCTGGTAACCCGGTTCGTGCCGAAACTGACCACGCACAGCCACACTTTCGACGTCGTCGGTGTGCTGCTTTCCGCCGTCGGCATGTTCCTGCTGGTCTTCGGCATCCAGGAGGGCCAAACCTACAAGTGGGGAACCGTTTCCGGTTTCATCTCGGTGTGGGGACTCATCATCACAGGGATCGTTGTGCTGGTCCTCTTTGTTGCCTGGCAGTGGATCCTTGAGCGTCGTGGCGGTGAACCGCTGCTTCCGTTGGGCCTGTTCAAGGACCGCAACTTCTCCCTTGGCAACACCACCATCATGGCCGTTGGCTTTACCGTGACGGCATTTCCGTTGCCCACCATCTTCTACTACCAGACAGTCCGCGGCCTGACGCCCACGCAGTCGGCGCTTCTCATGATCCCCATGGCCGTGATTTCAGGTGCCTTGGCCCCGTTTGTGGGCAAGCTAATTGACCGTGCCAACCCACGGTACTTTGCGGCGTTCGGGCTCGTCTGCATGGCCGGAGCGTTGTTCTGGACTGCGGCCTTGCTGGGACCGGACACCCCCATCTGGATGTTCCTGCTGCCCAGCGCTTTGCAGGGTATTGCCAACGCGTTCATCTGGGGCCCCGTGTCCAACGCCACCACGCGCAACCTGGCACCGCGCCAGGCTGGCGCTGGTTCAGGTGTCTTCAACACCACGCGCCAGATTGGTGCCGTACTGGGTTCGGCTGCCATCGCTGCGTTGATCCAGTCGCGGCTGGCAGCAGAACTGCCTGCGGCGCCCGCTGGTGCCCCTGTTGGCGAAGCCTCCATGAGCGGCGTCTTGCCGGAAGCCCTTCACGCAGGATTCTCGACGGCGATGAGCCAGTCCATCATCCTGCCCGCCTGCGCGATCCTGCTGGGCGCTGTCGTTGCGTTGTTCTTTGGGAAACCGAAGTCAGTATCGGGCTGGGGTGGCAAGGCTCCGGCGCAAACTGAGGAAGCAAGCGCCGAACTCCAGCGCTAGCATCGGAGTCTCTGTACAGCTGACGCCCCTATGAGCGCCTCTTAGGGTCGTTGGCTGTACAGAAACTCCGGAGGGTGTCAGCCGAGCCGGACGCTTGCGTGGAGCCCGCCCGTGGCGAATCCGAGGTGACGGGCCATCGCAAGCGCTCCGGTGTTGCTGACGTCGGCCTTCCATTGGAGCGTCAGGCCTGCCGCCAGGGCTTCGTGGGCGGCGATGGAAGCAGCCAGCGTTCCCAGGCCGCGTCGGCGCCACGGAGGAGCAACCAGCACACCCATGTCAGCCAGTATCCCCTCCCACTCGGAGTAGGCTCCACAGGCCACAGGGGTGGATTGCTCCTCCTCCGGATGCATGATGGTGAACCGGTGTTCAAGGCCTTGGAGCCCCACTTCGTTGACGTCATCCGGAGGGCACAGCCCTTCAAGGAGGATGGCTTCGGGGTTGCCGGGGGAGACCATGAGGTCATCCGAGGGCTGTTGGAGTGGCAAATCGTCGGCGAAGAACAACGCCGAGGAGCCCAGTCCGTGTCCGCCGTGTGAACGGGTCAGGGTCAACAGCGTTACATGCTGAGCAAGGTCGGTGTCCGGGAGCCTCGCCGCCGCATCCAACGCCCATTGCGGTCCCACCAGGGCCGACACTCCGAAGAGCCGCAGGAAGACCACGGCCCGGGCAGACTCGTCCACGCGGGTGATTCTGTCGGCGGGATCGCCAGGGTCAGCCCCGGCTGAGGCGAGCCGGGCAGCGGCGGTGGCGAAAGCGTCGTCGTCGAGCCCCAAATGGCGAGCCCACGCCAGCTGGATAATGGCAGCGGACGTGGGCTCTAATGTCATGGATTCAGCCTAGCCGAACAGCACCGACGCTTCGTCGTAGCGGTGCTGCGGCACTGTCTTAAGCTTGCCCAGGGCTTCCTCGAAACCTACGTGGGAGATGTCCGTACCCTTAAGGGCCACCATGGTGCCCCAACGGCCTTCCACCACGGAATCGATGGCGGCCATGCCCAGGCGTGTCGCCAGGACGCGGTCGTAGGCGGTGGGGACGCCGCCGCGCTGGATGTGGCCCAGGATGGTGGCGCGGGTCTCGATGCCCGTGCGGGCCTCAATCTCGGGTGCCAGCTGATCGGCGATGCCACCAAGCCGCGGACGGCCGAACGTATCCAGGCCGCGCTCGGAGTGGGGGGATTCCATGTGGTCCGGCACGAAGCCTTCGGCCACAACCACGAGCGGTGCACGGCCGCGGTCGTGGGCCTCCTGGACCCATTCGGTGATCTCTTCGATGCTTGCCTTCTGCTCCGGGATCAAGATGGCGTGCGCGCCGGCCGCCATGCCGGCATGCAAAGCGATCCAGCCAACGTGGCGGCCCATGACCTCGGCGATCATGCAGCGGTGATGGGATTCACCTGTGGTGCGCAGCCGGTCGATGGCCTCGGTGGCAATCTGGACGGCGGTGTCGAAACCGAAGGTGTAGTCAGTGGCATCGAGGTCGTTGTCCACGGTCTTGGGGACCCCAACAATTTTCAATCCGGCATCCGTGAGCCGCTTGGCAGCAGCCAGGGTTCCCTCGCCGCCGATCGCGATGATGGCGTCAATGCCAAGGCGCTCCATGTGCGCCTTGATGACGTCCGGGCCGCCGCCGTTTTCGAAAGGATTGGTCCGGGAGGTGCCCAGGATGGTTCCGCCCTGCTTGGCGATACCGCGGACCATGGTGCGGGGGATGTCGATGACATCACCTTCAACGACTCCGCGCCAGCCGTCACGGAAGCCCACAAACTCCTGGCCGTGGATGGCGATGCCTTTGAGGACTGCTCCACGGATCACTGCGTTGAGGCCGGGGCAGTCGCCACCGCTGGTAAGAATGCCAATTTTCATGTTTGCTCACTCATGGCTTGGAGGAATACGTCAGAGCGCCACGCTGAGCTCCCCATGATTGTAGACGGGCATGTGGGGTGGGACACAAACGGTTACTTTTTAACCTGGCCGTGCGGTATTGGAAACATGGCTGAAAACCAGCAAAAGCGCCCCGCCAACCGGCAAGGCGCTTCACGACGTAACCGGCGACTACCGGGAACGTTGGCTGATGAAGGTTTCGAGGGCGATCTTGCTGTGCTGGTCCGGCAGGATGAGCCAGGCCAGGATGTAGACCACGAATGCCGGTCCGGGGAGCAGGCAGAAGAGCAGGAATGCGACGCGTACGTACGCCACGTCCACGTTGAGCTTGGCTGCGATCCCTCCGCAGACGCCGCCCAGCCAACGTTGTGGCCCACGCTTCAGGCCGAAGCCCCTGACGATGCTGAAGAACTTGTCCATGGCTACACACTCCCCTGTTGTGGTTGCTTTGTCACGTGCACGGCCAAGTCACCGCGCCGAACTCTTTGGTTTTGCCGAACCCTTGCGGGCGGAAAGGAGGCCGCCGACCACCAATGCCGCTCCAGCTCCGATCATGAGGCCGATCAGCACGTAGGTGCCATTCAGTGCCACCCAGCCGAGCGTGGAAATAACGATCAGGGCGGCTAAGGCAATGACGATCAAACCCCACACAATTGTTCCGACCCTGGCTTGGCGGGGTTCGTCGTCGTCCCTTGGCTCCACCCGAAAAGTAGGCTCCAACGGCGGGGTCAAGGGGATGGGCTGCAGGCCCGGCTTCGGCAGGGCCTCCGTGGGGCGGGTTTCCTTGGGCAGGGCCTCCGTCGGTTGGGCGTCGCGTGCCTCGTCTGGCTCGTTGGTGCTCATGTCAGTTTCCTTCCTGGATGGTCACGTTGCTGAACGTGCCGTCGATTTCCACCACGAGGTTGGCGCCGGGCTTTTCCGAGTTGTAGAGGGTGGTGTCGTCCTGGAGACGGCCACCGCGGTCCGAGCCACGTTCGTTGAGGTTGCCGAAGGTTATTTCCGCCTTGACTTCCACGGGTACGTTGTCCGGGATGATGACGGTGACGTTGCTGGCGGTGGCGTCCACTGGGACCACGACTTGGGAGATCAAGGGCGCCTGCAGCGTCATGTCACTCAAATCCAACCGGCCTTGGGCTCCCGTGACATTGATGCCCACGCGCGCCTGCTCCAGGCTGGTGGGTGCCCAGTTCACGTCGTGGAAGCTGAAGCGGTCCCCGTTCCTGGGAACCACGTTGAAGATTCCGCCGATGATAAGCGCCACGACCGCGAGGAATCCGAGGAATCCGGACGTTCGTCCACGGAGACCTGCCACCAGGATGCCGAGGCCAAGGACCGCAGCCCCGGTGGCCCACACCACGGCGTTAGCGGAGGTGCCCAGTTCAATGACATTGCCGGCGTCGAGCGCCTTCAACGTTCCGCCGGCCAGCAGCGCGGCACCGGCAGACACTGCGACAATCGCGGGCCCGGGTCCTTTGCGCTTCGGGGCAGCCGGTTGTGGCTGCCAGCCCTGTGGAGGAGTGGGTCCGTAGGGCGGACGGGGATCGGAAGGATTGGACGGACCAGCCGGGCCATAAGGAGGAACCGGGCCTGAACTGTAGCTTCCGGACGGATTGGGGCGGCCATGGTGCTTGGTCCCAGCTGGGGCTGCGCCATAAACAGGAACGCCGGTGTTGGTGCCCGTCGCCGTCGTGGTGCTATAGGCGGTTGGCGTTCCATAGGCAGGCGAACTGCCCCGAGCCGTGGCGTAGTTTTGCTGCCCCACGGGCGGAGTTCCCTTCGAAGCCTTGTTGCGTTGGACCAGGAAGTAGATGAGGTAGAAGACGCCACCCATCCAGAACAGGGTCCAGAACAGGCCGGGCAATCCATCCCATCCCCAGCCCCAGAAACCGCGGCCCAGGCCCGGCAGGCCAATGATGGTAGTGATCAGTGCGCCGGTCATGCCTCCGGACCAGCGGCCCGCAGCAGCTTCCTGTACGTGGATCCGGCCGTCAGGCTCGGGCAGGAGTGCCCAGGCGACACCATAGAGGAGTACGCCCACGCCGGCAAAGAGTGCCAGGACGATGAAGATGCCCCGAACGATCAGGGGGTCGATACCGAACCGGTGGGCCACGCCACTCGCGACGCCGCCGATCCACCGGTCCGGTCCACGGCGGATACCCTGGCTGCGGATCCAGTCGAAGAAGTTCTGCTGGGCAGGGGCAGGGTCCCCACTGGTCGGAGCGTCCTTGCCGCTCTCAGAACCAGTGCCCGCAGGAGCACCGGTGTAGGCACTGGATCCGGATGGGCCGGCAGTGCCAGGCGTTCCGGGTTCCTCTGGGTTCATGCTGTTCGCGTTCATACTTCGATCCTGCCGTCCCGCGTGCCGTGCCCTCTACTGGGGGATACCCTGAATGATCCCTGAGAGACCCCCGAACAACGCTGGTTCCCGGTCCGGGGCACCCTGATCCGTGTTTGGATTGGTACATGACAACCGCTGTACAACGCCCCGCGCTGGTCCGCAGCAGCGACCGCATGATCGCGGGCGTCTGCAGTGGATTGGCCGATCACCTGGGCTGGCCCGTCAAGTACGTGCGGCTCGGCATGATCTTGGCTTGCTTCGCGGGTGGGGCGGGCGTGGCCTTCTACGCGTGGCTGTGGACCATGGTTCCCACCGCGGATGAGAGCGCCAAGCGCAACGCCCGCCGACCGGCGTCGCCTATTGCTCCGACGGTGAGCCTGCCGTCCCCGCCGGCACCTGCCGTCGGGCCCACTGCAGCGTTCGACGCCGGACTGCCGCCAGCCGCGTCTGGCG
>Ga0256898_1000381_pt1 | contig 17660 bp, 19 predicted proteins | sample MC6MC0686MT_FD_186333 | JGI IMG/M metagenome (GOLD analysis project Ga0256898, IMG submission 186333) | Metatranscriptome of enriched soil aggregate microbial communities from Iowa State University, Ames, United States - MC6-MC0686-MT... | ecosystem: Environmental > Terrestrial > Soil >... | reverse complement strand
GGTGGTGCCCTTGACGTGCCCTTCCTCATCCAGCATGTTGAACCAGGCAGCGGCCGTTTCCACGTCCTTATCACCACGTCCGGACAGGTTGACGATCACCGTCACCTCGGACGGGTTGTCCTTGCCTTCGGTGAGGCGCTGGCCGATCTTGATGGCGCCAGCCAAGGCATGCGAGGACTCAATGGCCGGGATAATGCCCTCGGTCCGGCACAGGAGGCTGAAAGCGTCCATTGCTTCGGTGTCGGTGATGGCTTCGTACGTCACTCGGCCAATGTCCGCCAGGTAGGAGTGCTCCGGGCCGACGCTCGGGTAGTCCAGGCCGGCTGAGATGGAGTGGGACTCGATGGTCTGGCCGTCTTCGTCCTGCATGAGGTACGAACGGGCTCCGTGGAGCACTCCGGGACGGCCCAGCGAGATGGCTGCGGCGTGACGGCCGGTCTCTACGCCTTCACCACCGGCTTCAAAACCGTAGATCTTCACTGATGCGTCATCAAGGAACGCATGGAACAGGCCGATAGCGTTCGAGCCGCCGCCGATACATGCAGCGATGGCGTCGGGAAGTTTGCCTGTTTGCTCAAGGATCTGGCTGCGGGCCTCGTCACCGATGACCTCGTGGAAGTAGCGGACCATGGCAGGGAACGGGTGCGCCCCGGCGGCCGTACCCAGCAGGTAGTGGGTGTGCTCCACGTTCGAAACCCAGTCACGAAGGGCGTCGTTGATGGCGTCCTTCAGCGTCTGGGAACCGTTGGTCACGGGAACCACGGTGGCACCGAGCAACTGCATGCGGGCCACATTCAGTGCCTGGCGGCGGCAGTCCTCGGCCCCCATGTACACCACGCATTCAAGGCCCAGCAAGGCCGCGGCAGTAGCGCTGGCAACACCGTGCTGCCCGGCGCCAGTCTCGGCAATGACACGGGTCTTGCCCATGCGCTTGGCGAGCAATGCCTGGCCAAGGACGTTGTTGATCTTGTGGGAACCCGTGTGGTTGAGGTCCTCGCGCTTAAGGAAAATCCGGGCCCCGCCCGCGTGCTGGGAGAACCGCTTGGCCTCGGTCAGCAGCGACGGCCGGCCCGAGTAGTTCTTGTTCAGGTCCTTCAGCTCCGCGATGAAGTCGGGGTCAGCCTTGGCCTTCTCAAAGGTGTCCTGGACTTCGTCGAGGGCGGCGATGAGAGACTCGGGCATCCAGCGTCCGCCGTAGCTGCCAAAGTAGGGCCCCGATGCGTTGCGCAGCGAAGGGCCACCTTGCAGGAATGCGTCAGCCACATTCTCTTCTGAGCCGGCTGTTGGCACGTCGACCATCAGTCTCACCGTCCTGTTCCAGTTAGTTCATTGGGTAGTTCCACTTGCCACAAGGCAGCCGCGGGCTCACGCCCGGGCTGCCCTATGACTGTTCGCCGTGATTCAGTGACTGCCTCAGTTTCTGACGGCGATGGCGGCAGCTCCCGCTGCCTTGAATTCAGTGATGCGTTCGCGCGGCGTGGAGTCGCTGACCAGCGCCTCCCCCACCAGGATGGCGTTGGCGCCACCCGCTGCGTAGTGCGAGACGTCGTCGGCGTTCCTGACCCCTGACTCGGCGACAATGACGGACTCGGCCGGAATCAAACCGGCCAGCGATCCGAAAACCGAGCGGTCGACGTCGAGCGTCTTAAGGTTGCGGACGTTGATGCCAATAATCTTGGCCTGGGCCGCGACCGCGCGCTCGATTTCTTCCTCGGTGTGCGTTTCCACCAGCACGTTCATGCCGAGTTCGTGGCTGAGCGCACTGAACTCTGCGAGTTCGGAGTCGGACAGAGCTGCAACGATGAGCAGGATGAGGTCGGCGCCGTGGGCACGGGCTTCCCAGATCTGGTACTCGTCAACAGTAAAGTCTTTGCGCAGCAAGGGAGTCCCGACGGCGGCACGCACGGAATCGAGGTCTGCCAGCGAACCGCCGAAACGGCGCTGTTCGGTGAGGACGCTGATGACGGAAGCTCCGCCGTCGGCGTACTGGGCCGCAAGGGACGCAGGATCCGCGATGGGCGCCAGATCGCCTTTTGAAGGGCTGCGGCGCTTGATTTCTGCGATGACTTTGAGGTCGTTGCGAACAGAGGAGGTGCCTCCGAGGGCAGCCCACGCGTCACGTGCCGGAGCTGCGCCGGCAGCACGTTCCTTTAGCTCCAGAAGGGAGACGTGACGGCGACGGCCGTCCATGTCCTCCTTGACGCCAACAATGATGTCATCAAGAACGGTCACGATTAGTGGCCGTTGTTCTGCAGCTTGCTGCCACCAACTCCATAGCCCGCACGGCGCATTACCAAGCCCACGATGAGGCCGATGACCATGACAACCAGGCCGCCGACGAAGATCGGGGTGCTGGCAATCACGAAAGCGATGGAGGAAATCAGGGCACCGACCAGCATCACAATCACGCAGGTCCAGGCAGCCGGGCTATTACCGTGGCCGATGGCGTCAGAGTGGCTCGCCATCTTGGATTCAGCTTGGTTTGCGGACACTGTGGTTTTGCTCATGTGAAATCTCCTCAGGATGAATACTGCTTACATTCTGCCATTTATTGACGGCGGCCGGGACATCGTCCGACGCCAGGACCGGCCAGGGCGCCTATGTTGCGCCGCGCCGGCCCGAAAGACTGTTTGATGGCCGACTACGTGGGATCTTCACCCCGTGAGAGGCTGTCCCAGCTGTCGATCTCGTCCACCGGCCCGTTGCCGCCCTGCGGACCGCCAGCTCGGGCATCGTACTTGGTCCTGGACTTCCAGTGGCGTCCGGCTGCCGGCAATACCGCAGCGCAGACCGCCAGGAGCGCGCCCGCCACGATAGCCAGGATGGGGAATGCCGTGGCGGTGACGCTGGCCTGCCCACCTGAGATGCCCGTGGCGGCAGCGATGGAACCTTGGGCGGCCCCAAGCGGATCCACCACCACGGTGATGGCGGCCAGGATAATGCCCACCGCGGACAGCCCAATAATGGCGGCGATGACCCAACGCGCGATCTTCCCGGCGATGGAAGCAGCCAAGCCGCCTGCCAAAGCAACAAGGGCCAAGGCGGTCACGGCAGTAGCCGCCTTGTTTCCTTGGACGTGGAGGTTGCTGTTGGAAGCTCCGTTCGGGTCCAGTTGGACCTCGATCCAGGTCTGCGTCGTGGCGCCAAAAACCAGGAGGGCAAGGACCGTCATGGCCAGGACCAAAGTCGATTTACGCGCCCAGCGGGGTGTTGTCGCCGCGGACGACGCTGCCGATTCAGTGCTCATGGTGCCGGAGTCCCGCCGTCGGCGTTTTCAGTGTCCCGCACAGAGTCGCCCGAGATGTTCTGCAGCGATCCGGCTGTGTGGACAGCCCGCAGGGGCGCCGCCGCCTTATTCACTGTCTCCAGCGCTTCGGAGGGTTTGTGCGAATCCGCCACGATCCCGCCGCCGGCCTGTACGTAGGCACGTCCTTCGCGGAGCAGGGCTGAACGTATGGCGATGGCCATATCCATGTCACCGGCAAAGTCCAGGTAGCCTACGACGCCACCGTAGATGCCGCGCCGGTGCGGTTCCAGTTCGTCCAGGAGGCGCAATGCACGCGGCTTGGGGGCGCCGGAGAGCGTACCCGCCGGGAACGTGGCCTTGAGGACGTCGTATGCCTTGGCGTGCGGAGCAAGCTCACCCACCACCGTGGACACCAGGTGCATGATGTGGCTGAACCGCTCCACTTCCATGAACTGCGTGACATCCACCGTGCCCGCCACGCACACCTTGGAGAGGTCGTTCCGCGAAAGGTCAACCAGCATCAGGTGCTCGGAGCGTTCCTTCTCGTCTGCCAACAGTTCAGCAGCCAGCGCCTTGTCCGCCTCAACCGTCTTGCCCCGGGGACGCGAGCCGGCGATCGGGTGGGTGATGACTTCCTCACCGGTCACCGTCACCAGGGCCTCGGGCGAGGAACCCACGATCGAGTACTCGCGGCCGTCAGCATCCTCAAGGCTGAAGAGGTACATGTACGGGCTGGGATTGGTATTGCGCAGGACACGGTAGACGTCCAGGGGGTCGGCCGCGCATTCCATCTCGAACCGACGGGAGATCACCACCTGGAAGACTTCGCCGTCAACGATCGCTTCCTTGCCGCGGTCGATCGCTTCCAGGTACCGGGCTTCATCCCACCGTTCCTGCACGCTGGACGCGAAGTCCAAGGCGGCTGTTTCCAGCACGGAGACGGGCTGGGCCACAGGAGTGCTGATCTGGTCCAGCAAGCCTTTCACCCGTGCCACGGCGTCGTGCCAGGCGTCGTCCACCCGCTCGGAGCTGTCGTCAAAGTTAATGGCGTTGGCAATGAGGAGCACTGTTCCATCCACATTGTCGTGGACGGCCATGTCGGTAACGAGGTTCAGAGCCATCTCCGGCAACTGCAGGTCATCCTCCGGTGGGGAGGTCAGCCGCTCCCAGTGGCGCACGGCCTCCCAGCCGAGGAAACCCACCAGGCCGGACGTGAAAGGAGGCAAGCCGTCAAAGCGGTCCGTCTGGAGCGCAGCGATGGTGTCGCGGACCGCTTCCACCGGGTTACCGGAGACCGGCACGCCAACGGGCGGTTCGCCGATCCAGTGGGCCTGGCCGTCCTTAGTGGTCAGGGTGGCCCGGGATTTGGACCCAATGAAGGAGTAGCGGGACCAGGAGCCGCCGACTGCTGCGGATTCCAGCAGGAACGTCCCGGGCTGGCCCTTGGCCAGCTTCCGGTACAAGCCAATGGGGGTCTCGGCGTCGGCCAGGACCTTGAGTCGGACGGGTATGACACGGCTGTGGACGGCGAGTTCGCGGAACTCTTCCAGGCCCGGGCTGATGATTCCAAGGTCCTGCATGGCTATTTTCTCCGCCTTTTGGTCTGAGGTGGTGCGTCAGTGGAAAGTGGTGGGTGCCTTAGTCGCGGTGACCCGTAACGACGCTGAGGTCGCGGCCGTCGAAGCACGTCCGGGTACCGGTGTGGCAGGCTGCGCCGATCTGGTCCACGCGGACCAGGAGGGCGTCGCCGTCGCAGTCAAGGGCGACTGACTTCACGAACTGTACGTGTCCGGAAGTGTCGCCCTTGCGCCAGTACTCCTGCCGGGAACGGGAGTAGAACGTGACGCGCCCAGTGGTCATGGTGCGGTGCAGTGCCTCGTCGTCCATCCAGCCGAGCATGAGGACCTCGTGGGTGTCGTGCTGCTGGACGATGGCGGCTACCAGGCCAGCGGAATCGCGTTTGAGGGCGCTGGCGATCTCCTGCGGCAAGGGACCCGTGGGGTCGCTGGAAAGCTCCGCGGCGGGAGAGGGGCTGGGGGCGGACTGCTCTGACATCAGATCAAGTCTAGTGCCTTTGGGGAGAGCCGGATTCTGCGGCGGTTCCACTGCGCAAGAGCGCCCTGATCGTGCTAGTTTCACAAGTGATGCATTTCGTCGATCCTTCCCGAGAAGTACTGGCCGAGACCCTGCTTGCGGCCGGCCCTGACTCCCCCACGCTCTGCGAAGGGTGGCAGACAAGGGATCTTGCTGCGCATTTGTATCTGCGCGAACGGAAGATCGCGGTAGGCCTGGGGCTGCTGATCCCCAGCCTTGGCAAGGCCTCCGAGAAGGCGACCTCCAACTTGGCCGCCAAACTCAAGAACTCCGACGCCTACGCCGAACTCGTGAAAACGTTCCGGGCGGGGCCGCCGGCCTTCTCCCCCTTGAAGATCAAGGCGCTGGACGAGACGTCAAACCTCATCGAATACTTCGTCCACACCGAGGACATTCGCCGCGCCGGGGACCGCTGGGCTCCTCGCGCCCTCGACGAGGCCTACTCTGACGCCCTCTGGGACGAACTCATCAAACGCGCCGCTTTCCTGTATCGCGGCGTAGACCTTGGAATCGTCCTGGTTCGGCCCACCGGCCCCCGGCACGTGGCCAAGCGCGCCCCTGTCTCCGTTGCCATCGTTGGCGAGCCAGGCGAACTCCTCATGCACGCCCACGGACGCACCAGCCAGGCCCTGGTCACCTTCGAAGGCCAGCCGGACGCCGTCGCGCTGTTGCAGTCAGCGGACATCGGCCTCTAAACGAACCGAGGGGTCACCTCCGGCCCATCCCGAAAGGGATGATGAGCCGGACGTGACCCCTCGCAGTTTAAGATCGCTAGCGGACCTCGAAACCGGCCTCGCGGATGGCGGCTTTCACCTGGGCAATCATGTCGTCCGGGCCGAAGTGGAAGACCGAGGCCGCCAGGACAGCATCCGCGCCCGCTTCCACCGCAGGCGGGAAGTGAGCGGGTTTCCCCGCTCCACCGGATGCAATGATCGGGATGTTCACCGCGGCACGGACCAGGCGGATCAGTTCGAGATCGAAGCCGTCCTTGGTGCCGTCCGCATCAATCGAGTTGAGCAGGATTTCACCTACGCCCCGATCTGCTGCCTCCTTAGCCCAGGCGATCGCGTCGATGCCGGTGCCGGTGCGGCCACCGTGGGTGGTCACTTCGAAACCGGACGACGTCGGAACGTCACCTTCGCGGGTACGGCGGGCGTCCACGGAGAGCACAAGGACCTGCGAACCGAAGTGGCGGGTGATCTCGTCGATGACGTCGGGCCTCGCCACGGCCGCGGTGTTGATGGAGGCCTTGTCCGCACCAAAGCGCAGGAGCTTGTCCACCTCCGCAACGCCACGGACGCCGCCGCCCACGGTCAGGGGAATGAAGACTTCCTCCGCGGTCCGGCGAACGACGTCGAACGTGGTTTCGCGGTTTCCCGATGAGGCCGTGACGTCGAGGAATGTCAGTTCGTCCGCCCCGCCATTGTCGTAACGGTGTGCCAGTTCCACGGGATCGCCGGCATCCCGGAGGCCCTCGAAGTTAACGCCTTTCACGACGCGACCGGCGTCGACGTCCAGGCAGGGAATGACGCGTACGGCTACAGCCATGTGCTGCTCCTAAATTCTGCTGGGCTCTGCTCGATGGATGCGGTAATCAGATCCGGCAGGCGTGGATGCTGCTGACCAGGATGGCGCGGGCGCCGAGGTCATAGAGCTCGTCCATGATGCGGTTGGTTTCCTTCTTGGGAACCATGGACCGCACGGCAACCCACTCAGAGTCACGCAACGGCGAAACCGTGGGCGATTCAAGTCCCGGTGTCAGTGCCGCGGCGTCTTCCACCAAATCCTTGCGGATGTCGTAGTCCATCAGCACGTACTGGCGTGCCACGAGGACGCCCTGCAGGCGCCGTATGAGGATGTCGATTTCCTTGGCGGTCCCGTTGGCGGCGCCACCCGAACCAGAGCGGCGGATCAGTACGGCTTCAGACTTCAGGATGGGATCACCAAAGATCTCCATGCCGGCTGCCTTGAGGGTATTGCCCGTTTCAACGACGTCGGCAATGGCGTCCGCGACTCCGAGGCGCACCGACGATTCCACGGCACCATCCAGGCGGACAACCGTGGCGTTCACGCCGCGCTCGGCGAGGTAGTCGCGCAGGAGGCCGTCGTAGCTGGTGGCCAGGCGCTTGCCTTCAAGCTGTTCGACGCCGGAGAAGTCACCAACGGGTCCGGCGAACCGGAAAGTGGACGGTGCAAAGCCCAGGGGAAGCAGTTCTTCGGCTTCGACCTTGGCGTCGAGCAGGAGGTCCCTTCCCGTGATGCCAACGTCCAACGTTCCCTGGCCGACGTACACAGCGATGTCGCGGGGACGGAGGAAGAAGAACTCGATGTCGTTGTCGGGGTCCACCATGACCAGTTCGCGGGAGTCGCGGCGCTGGCGGTAACCGGCCTCGGACAGCATTGCCGAGGCGGCTTCGGACAGGGATCCCTTGTTGGGGACTGCTACACGGAGCATTGGGGAGACTTTCTTTTTGGAATGGAGGCTTCAGGCACATCGGCCACGCAGCGGACTCCGCGACGGGTGCGCGGAGTGGCGTGGCTAGAGATGCTTGTAAACGTCTTCCAGGCTGAGGCCCTTGGCGAGCATGAGGACCTGCAGGTGGTACAGCAACTGGGAGATTTCCTCAGCGGCGGCTGCGTCCGATTCGTACTCCGCGGCCATCCACACTTCGGCGGCCTCTTCGACCACTTTCTTGCCAATGCCGTGGATTCCGGAGTCCAGTTCGGCAACCGTGCGCGAACCTGCCGGGCGGGTCGCTGCTTTCTCACTCAGTTCTGCGAACAGCGTCTCGAAATTCTTCACGCCCTCCAGACTACTTGCTCAGGGGCTGCCACCGCTTGTTGGGGCGTTGCATGACGAAGGGGATGTGAGTGAAGACACACCCACATCCCCTCCAGTCCGCGGTTCTAGCTGTACTGCTTCAGCGTCACTGCCGTCGCGAGGGCCGCGGTTACTGCTTCGTGGCCCTTGTCCTCCTGCGAACCCGGCAGGCCGGCACGGTCCAGGCCCTGCTGCTCCGTGTCGCAGGTGAGGACGCCGAAGCCTACCGGCACGCCGGTGCGGACGCTGACCTCGGTGAGTCCCGACGTCGCGGCCTGGCAGACGTAGTCGAAGTGCGGCGTTCCGCCGCGGATGACCACGCCGAGCGCCACAACGGCGTCAAAGTGCGGGGCGAGCCTGGCTGCTGCAACGGGAAGCTCGAAACTGCCCGGCACGCGCACCAGAGTGGGCTCTGCGATGCCGGCTTCCTTGGCGGCGCGGAGCGCACCGTCCACCAGTCCGTCCATGATCTGGGTGTGCCAGCTGGCCGCGACAATGGCGAGCCTGAGCTGCGAGGTTTCCTCGGGGTTGAGGGTGGTGAGGTCGATAGTGGGCGCGCCGTGTCCGCTCATGGTGTTCTGTGGATCCGTTCAGTCGTGGTTCTTGTCAATGGGGCGTGCTGCCGGGGTTTTGCCGTTGCTGACAGGCTCTACATCAAGGGCCAGCAGGTGGTCCATCCGGTCTTTTTTGGTCTGCAGGTACCGCAGGTTCTGTTCGCGGGATGGAACCTCGGTGGGAACCATCTCCACAACCGACACTCCGGCCTGGGCAAGGCGATTTTGCTTGTCGGGGTTGTTGCTCAGCAAGCGGACCTCGTGCAGGCCCATCTCAGCCAGGATCTGGCCTGCCGCACTGTAGGAGCGTGCATCCACCGGGAGGCCGAGCTGCTCGTTGGCCTCGACGGTATCGAAACCGGCTTCCTGAAGGGCATAGGCCTTGATCTTGTTGGCCAGCCCAATCCCGCGGCCTTCCTGCCCGCGCAGGTACAGCAGGGTGCCACCCTCAGCGTGGATGAGCTCCAAAGCGAAGGCGAGCTGCTCACCGCAGTCGCAACGGTAGGATCCGAACACGTCTCCGGTGAGGCACTCGGAATGCAGGCGAACCAGGGGTGCCTTGCCGCCCTTGGGCGGGTTCGGTGAGCTCACGGCCAGGTGTTCATGACCCGTCTCATGATCGGTCCAGGCCTGGGCGATGAACTCGCCAAAAGCCGTAGGCAGCTGCACGATTGGCCCGCCGCTTACAGAAGGCGGAACGGGGTCCGTGTGGTCGCTGCTGCGTGTTGTCGATGCGGTCATCGCTTCTCCTCGTCTGCCTGTGAATGATGTGCCGTGCCGGACTCTGCCTTCCCAACATATGACACCAGGTCCTCAATGGAGATGAGGGGGCATCCATGCTCGGAGGCGAAGTCGCGCAGGCTGTCCAAGCGCATCATTTCACCGTCGTCATGTACCAACTCTGCGATCACACCCACCGGGGCAAGCCCGGCGAGACGACATAAGTCCACGGCAGCTTCCGTATGTCCCGGACGTTCACGCACTCCACCCTTAACGGCCCGCAGCGGGAAAATATGCCCGGGGCGGGTGATCGACGCGGGTGAGCTCCCCGGGTCAGCCAGGATCCGGGCGGTGAGGGCCCGGTCGGTGGCCGAAATGCCCGTGCTGACGCCGATCGCGGCGTCACACGAAACGGTGTAGGCCGTGCCCTTGGCGTCTTCGTTGATTTCCACCATGGGCGGCAGGATCAGGGCGTCGGCCCGCTCGCCTTCCAGGGGGACGCATATGACGCCCGATGAATACCTGATGGTCCAGCCCATGAGCGCGGGCGTGGCGTGTTGGGCGGCGAAGATGATGTCGCCTTCGTTCTCGCGGTCTTCGTTGTCCACCACGATGACCGCTTTGCCTGCTGCTATGGCAGCGACAGCAGCTTCCACCGGATCGAGGCCCGTGCGACGGTTCGCCGAGGTTCCGGAGTGAGTGGGGACGCTCATCGGGTACTCCCCTGCTGGGGCGCGAAGGACAACAGGCGTTCGGTGTACTTGGCGAGCACATCCACCTCCAGGTTGACGCGTCCACCCACGGGCTTGGCCCCGAGCCCCGTCTCCTCCAGCGTGGTGGGGATGAGTCCCACCTCGAACCATGGCGCGGTCTCCGCAGCTTCGCTGACGGCTGTCACCGTCAGTGAAACACCGTCTACGGCGATCGAGCCCTTCTCCGCGATGTACCGTGCCAGCGGGGCAGGCACACCGAAGCGAAGACGGTCCCAGTTGCCCAGCGCTTCACGCTCCACGAGTTCGCCCACGCCGTCCACGTGGCCTTGCACCACATGGCCGTCGAGGCGGCCGCCGGCAGGAACGCAGCGTTCCAGGTTCACTGTGTCCCCCGGTGACAGCTCACCGATGGTGGTGCGGACGAGGGTCTCCCCCATGACATCGACGCTGAAGTCCTGGCCGTCGATCCGTGTGGCGGTCAGGCACACCCCGTTGACGGCAATTGATCCGCCCAAGGGCAGGCCGTCGGTAGTGGTCGGTGCCGTCAAGCGCAGGGTCGCGCTGGCATCCCCTTCGTGCTCAATGCCCAGTACAGTGCCTTGTTCGGCAACGATTCCGGTAAACATCAGTGTCCTCCTGTGAGATATTCCGCAGCTTCACTGTGCAAAACTATCTGCGGAACCGAATTCTTGCTGGTGGCGGCCCGGGTGGACCGCAGGTGGAGGCGAAGGTCATTGCCCAAAGTTCGGACAGCTCCGCCTCCGGCGTCGTCCCAGGACCAGTGCTGGGCGTCGGCCAAGGTGGTGATCCCCAGGTCATTGAGTGCGGCCGTTCCGGATCCAAGTAGGGTCGGCGCAAGGTAGATGATCAACTCATCCACCAGGCCGGCCGCCAGGAAGGTGCTGAGTATGCTCGAGCCACCCTCCACCATCACGTGCCGGGCGCCTTCATCGAAGAGCCGCCCCAGGGCCTGGGCCGGATCCCTGGTGGGCAGGTGCACGAATCGTCCGTCGGTTCCCCGCACTGCGGCGTCGTCGGGAACGTCCCTGAGTCCCATGACTGCCCGCAGTGGCTGGTGTTGGGACAACACCCCGTCCGGCGTGCGTGCCGTGAGCCGCGGGTTGTCGATCAGCACCGTTCCGGTGCCCACCAGGATCGCGTCGATCAACTCCCTCAAGCCATGGTTGTCTGCCAGTGATTCGGGGCTGGAGATCCATTGGCTGGTGCCGTCCACAGCCGCGATACGGCTGTCCAGTGTCTGCGCAATATGCAGGGTGACGAACGGACGCTTGGCGGCAACGGCTTCAAACCATTCCCGGTTCAGGTCCCGCGCCTCGCCGGCTGCAAGCCCTGAGTGGACTTCAACCCCGGCGGCCCGCAGCGTCCGGGCACCGCCGGCGGCTGGGTCGTGGGGATCGTCGACGGCGTAAACCACCTTGGCGATTCCGGCGGCGATGATGGCCTGTGCGCAGGGGCCGGTGCGGCCTTCGTGGTTGCAGGGCTCGAGAGTGACCACCATGGTGGTCCCGGTGGTGTCGATTCCCTGCCGACGGGCCTCAGAAATGGCGTCAGCTTCAGCGTGGGCCGTTCCGGCGCCACGATGATATCCGGTGGCGAGGTGCTCGCCTTCCGGACTGAGGATCACTGCACCCACCAGCGGGTTCGCCCCCCGTGGGCCGCGAAGTGCCGCAGCCAGTGCGGCCTCCATGGCTCCTTGTTCGGCGGCACTGCAGAGTTCGGCGGCGCTGCTGGGTTCGGCGCTAATGCTGGGCATGTCCCGGTCATTCATCGGGCCGCTCCTACCGGGGCAGCCCCGGGGTGAACGAGGATCCGTTCGCGCTTCTCGGCCCGCCACCACACGAAGAATCCGGTGAGGGTGAAGAAGCCGTAGAACAGGTACATGACCGCGCTGGCGTAATAGCCGGCGCTGAACAGCAGAGGCACGCCGACGATGTCCACTGCGACCCAGATGAGCCAGAATTCAGTCCATCCCCGGGCCATGCCGTAGGTAGCCAGCAGCGACCCCATGAAAGTCCAGGCATCGGCCCAGACCGGGGGGTACGAGCCGAGGGCGTCGAACAGCGGGGTCAACGCGGCGGTGCCTGCGATCATCGCACCGATCAGGGCAATGCGGACCTTGGTACTGGCCCAGCCGGGAACGATCGCCCGGCCCTGCGAGCTCGATTCGCGGCCTTGGCGCCACCGGTTCCAGCCGTAGACGGCGACAGCGATGAACATGACCTGCCGCCCGGCCTGGCCCCACAGCGTTGCAGGGGCGGCAGCACCAAAAACGTTGCCGAGGAACACCGTGAGCAGAAGGATGTTGCCGACGATACCCATCGGCCATGCCCAGACTTTTCGGCGCATGCCGCCGAGGGCGCTGAGTAGCCCAAAAATGTTTCCTAGCACTTCGCGTAAGACAAGAGCAGATCCTCCAACGGGGATCTGTGCTTCGAAGAGCCATCGCAGTAAGTCCATGCCGTTCCTTCCCAGTAAGCCGCGATGACTCCGGGGGTGTACGACAGCGCAATGCCGGGCGTCACTGAAGGAACGCCCACGGCATGACTGTACGTGCTTCTCCCATCCAGACTTTAACTGTCGGTACCGGAATTTCACCGATTCAACCGTTCGCCGCCAAGCCCCAAATACCTTGGGTCCTGATGGCTTGCGGGTCGCGGACTATAACCGCCGGTTCGGACTTACACCGACCCCGGAGCACGTATGTGTGTTGTTATTCTGCCACAACTACAAAGAAGTCCAGGCTATTCCCAGCCATCTTCGTAACATCCGTGACGGCCGTCAGGCGTTCGCCGCAGCAGCCTGCCCGGCAGCCCGGAGACGGTCGATCGCCTTCGCCGGGTCCTGGTGCCCGTAGACGGCTGACCCCGCCACGAAAACGTTCGCTCCGGCTTCGGCCGCACGGACGATGGTTTCTTCGGTGATGCCACCGTCCACCTGGATTGCGACACCGATGCCCGAGCCATCGATGGCCGCACGGGCGCGTCGAATCTTGGGCAAAGTGATGTCAAGGAACGACTGACCCCCGAATCCGGGCTCCACCGTCATGATCAACAGCATGTCCAGCTCAGTGAGCATGTCCAGATAGGGCTCCACCGGAGTGGCCGGACGCAACGCCATCCCCGCTTTTGCCCCCCGGGCCCGCAACTCGCGCGCCAGCTTGACCGGCGCCATGGCCGCTTCAGCATGGAAAGTAACCGACGCGACGCCGGCGTCAGCGTACGCCGGAGCCCAGCGGTCGGCGTCGGAAATCATGAGGTGCGCGTCCAGCGGAACCGGACTGACCGCCTGGATCCTCTCAACCACCGGCAAACCTAGTGTCAGGTTCGGCACGAAATGGTTGTCCATGACGTCCACGTGGACGGCGTCGGCGTTGCTGATCCGCTGCAACTCCGCCTCAAGGTTGACGAAGTCCGCGGACAGGATGCTCGGGTTGATACAGCACTGGGACAAGGCAGGCCCTTCGGGTAGTTGGTGCGCGGGACGGCCGCAACGGACGTCCCGTCCGCTGCGGCCTGATGTATGCGGCTACGCTTTCTTGCGGATAACCGCAAGGAACATCGCATCCGTCTGGTGGACATGTGGCCACAGCTGGGCCGTTTGCTCGTTGCCGGCACCCAGGCTGCCGGTGAGGCTGACATGGTCGAGTGCCAGTCCGGCGTCGAGCAGTTCAAGGTCCTCACGCTTGCCCAGCACGTCGCCCACGACAGCGGTTGTTTCTGCCGGGTGCGGCGAGCAGGTCACGTAAGCCACCACACCGCCGGGCCTGACGGCGTCAATTGCCGACTTCAACAGGTCACGCTGCAGCGGGCCGAGGTCGCCAATATCCTTCGGTGAGCGGCGCCACCGCGATTCCGGCCGCCGTCGCAAGGCTCCCAAGCCACTGCAGGGGACGTCCACCAGAACACGGTCAAATGCCCCGGGCTGCTCGCTGCCGACGTCGCGTCCATCGCCGGTCCGCACAGTCCAGCTCTCACTGGGAACAGCCGAGAGGGCCTGCTGAACCAGCTTTGCGCGGTGCGGGGCGGGCTCATTAGCCAGGAGGGTGGCGCCGTCACGGTGGGCCAGGGCGGCAAGCAACGCAGCCTTGCCTCCGGGGCCGGCACACAAGTCCAGCCACCGTTCCCCATCCTGTGCAGAACCGTCCAGGGTGACGCCGGCCAAGGCGCGGGCAACCAACTGCGAGCCGACGTCCTGGACGCGGGTGGTGCCACGGCGGACCGACTCGAAGCGGCCAAGGTCGCCACCGGCTGAGAGGGCGGAGCCTTCCACCAGTTCGCCCGCGGTGGCGCCGTTTTCGAACGCTTCGTTGAGGTCACCCAGGCCGGGCAACGCCACGAGGTTGACCACTGGTGCTGCGTTGTCGGCTTCAAGAAGTGCGTCAATCTCGGACTTCGGACGCCCGTGGTTCACCAAAGACTGACGCAGGGCCCGCACAATCCATTCCGGGTGTGCGTGGCGCAGGGCCGCGATTTTGGTCTCATCCGTTTCCTGGTCAAGGAGCGTATCCAGCCACTCATCCCATGTATGGGCCGTGACTTTGCGCAACACGGCATTGATAAGTGCGGACGGGCCGGCGCCGATGACCGCACGGGCCAAACCAACCGTCTGGTCCAGGGCTGCATGGGCAGGCACACGCATGGACAGCAGTTGGTGCGCGCCAATTCGCAGCGCATCCAGGATGGCCGGATCAAGCTGTTCGAGTGGGCGGTCCACGCACCGGGCCAGGATCGCGTCGTAAGTACCTTGGCCGCGCAGCGCGCCGTAGCTCAGCTCCGTGGCGAAACCGGCATCGCGACGATCAAGGCGGTGCTCGCGGATACGGGCCGGGAGGACAAGGTTCGCGTAGGCGTCCTCGGAAGCGACCGCCCGGAGGACTTCGAAAGCCACCAGTCGCGCCGGGTCGGCGCGGCGCGTGCGCTGTGCGGGAGCATTGGTGGAGAAACCGCGCTGCGGTCCCCTGTTGCGTTCCCTGCCCTGGGCATTGCGCTTGCTCCCCTGTCCGCCACGGTTCGCTTGCCCGTCACGGTTGCCCTGTCCGCCACCGTCCCGGCTCCCGCTGTTGTTGGGGCCTCGCCGGCCGGACTCGCTCATTCGAATACCACTCTCTCGGGTGCTGCCAAGCCGCGGGCCCAATCGGCCGGCGACATCATTTTCTTACCGGCCGGCTGAATCCGGCCAAGCTCTACGGCGTGGGAACCCGTTCCCACCAGAACAGATTTTGCTTCCACACGGATGGTCCCCGGCGCCAGGTCCTTCACATCGGGCCGTGGCAGCACAGGTTCGAGTTTGACTCTCTGGCCTTCCAAAGTGGTCCATGCCCCTGGTTCGGGAGTGACGCCCCTGGCCCTCCGATTGATGGCAAGAGCCGGCTGCGTCCAGTCGAGCCGCCCATCATCCAGCGTCAGTTTGGGAGCCAAAGACACTTCACCGGCCTGCGGTTGCGCAACGGCATGTCCGGCATCTATCGCGGAGAGCGTCTGGCTGAGCAGTACGGCTCCGCTCACCGAGAGGCGGTCCAAGAGGTCACCGGCGGTGTCGTCAGGGCGGACGGTCTCGGTGAGCGTCCCGAAGACAGGCCCGGTATCCAGGCCTTCCTCCAGTTGGAAGGTCGCGGCCCCCGTGATGTCGTCGCCCGCGATGATGGAACGCTGGACGGGTGCGGCACCGCGCCACGCCGGCAGCAACGAGAAGTGCAGGTTTATCCAGCCGTGAATGGGAACGCCCAGCGCTGCGGGCGGAACGATTCCCCCGTAGGCCACAATGGCGGCAACATCGGGAGCGCATTCCGCAATGCGGGAGGTTGTGTCCGCGTCTACCTTCGCTGCCCTGATGACATCTATGCCAAGTTCGGCTGCCCTGGCTGCCACCGGAGACGGGGTCAGGATGCGCTTGCGGCCCAGGGGTGCGTCCGGTCGCGTCAGGACGGCCACGACGTCGAACCCGGCTTTGACAAGCGCGTCCAACGACGGGACCGCGACAGCGGGAGTTCCCGCGAAAAGTACCCTCACTCGGGAACCCCGAAGCTGCCGCCACCAAAACTGGAACCAACCGTGTTGGCGCGCTTGGAGGTGGTTTGCTCCGTGATGGCGTGGTAGTTGGCGTTACGGATGGCCCGGAGAGCCGCCTTCCGGTCCTCGCCCTCCAGACGATCGGTGTACAAGACACCGTCCAGGTGATCGGTTTCGTGTTGGAAGCATCGGGCCAACATGCCCTCGGCTTCCACGGAAACCGGGTTGCCGTTAAGGTCCACTCCGGTTGCCTTCGTGGCCCGGTAGCGTCGCACCGGGAAGCCCAAACCGGGAATGGAGAGGCAGCCTTCAACTTCGTCGGGCTGGAAATCCTCGCTGTTTTCCAGGACGGGGTTGATGATGTGGCCCTCCACGCCACCGATGCGGTACGTGAAAACACGCTGGCTGACCCCGACCTGGGGTGCAGCAAGGCCCGCGCCCTCAACGTCCTCCATCGTTTCGGTCATGTCAGCTACCAGCTTGGCGAGCTCCGGACCGAATTCAGTAACGGGATCGGCTACGGTGCGCAACACCGGATCCCCAATGATTCGGATACTCATAATTGCCATGTGCCGTCAGTCCTCACGATCGTCAAACCCAGCTCCGGGTGATGCGGAGCCTAGGCCAGTTTAGTTGAGGTCACAGTGCTGCCGCTGATCCCTGCCCTGCTCCGGCCGTTGCGAACACGGGCGGAGCGATAGGGAGCAGCGCCTGTCCGGCGGCAATAACGTCTGCCGACATTTCCCATACCCGACGCAAAGCGCAAAACTTCCACCAGTGGTGCTTAAGGATCTCAGGGTTGGCCCGTTGCGGCCGCACTTCAGTTTCCCCCACTGCAACAGCCAGCAACATGGGATTGTCGCCGTACTTCCAGGGCTCCCATTGGCCAGTCACAGGGTCCACCAGGCTTTCTTCGGCCTTCATTCCTGCAGTGAGCTGCATGACTACTTTGTCGTCAAGGGCCTTAACTGTCCCATCCCGGGTTGTCCCCTTGGTCTTGTAATCGATGAGGCATATGCGCCCATTGATCCGGGCAACAAGGTCCAAAGTCCCCGCGTAGCCCACCGTCGAGTTCCAGACCGTGATCTCCGGCGCCAGTGGCTCAACTTGGTAGAGCTCCCACCACTCATCGAACCGGGCCGCGAAAGCCTGCTCGCCGTGTGCGGCCAGGTCTTCCCGGCATTCCTCCGTACGGTGCGGCCGTCCCATCGCGCGCAAAGCCACCTGCTCGCAGTACGTATGCACCCTGTCACCGCGGGCGGCAGCCTGGTCCCGGTAAAGCTCGGCGGCCTTGGAAGCCTTGTTGATTGCCTGGCGGAGTTTTGCCGGACTTCCAAGAATCGCAGGAAGCTCGGGGTCGGCAGCCAAGCTGCTTGCACCCATGTAACTGAACCATCCGTCCAGGGCGTGGGCCTGCTGGCCGATCACCGTGGTGATGGATGGCACGGAGAATTGCTCGGTAGTAGAGCGGGCGTACATCCG
>Ga0256898_1000368_pt1 | contig 18209 bp, 18 predicted proteins | sample MC6MC0686MT_FD_186333 | JGI IMG/M metagenome (GOLD analysis project Ga0256898, IMG submission 186333) | Metatranscriptome of enriched soil aggregate microbial communities from Iowa State University, Ames, United States - MC6-MC0686-MT... | ecosystem: Environmental > Terrestrial > Soil >... | reverse complement strand
GTTCGTAGGACGCCGCGAACTCGTTCAACGCATTACGGACGTCGTCGGCGTTGATGGTCAATTCGGCCATCTGCAGTCCCTGCTCTCCTGTTTTCGTGATCATCGTTGCTCACGATGACCGGGATTTATATCAGTTAAGTTGTGCTTTGTCTCTGCTAGCCAGCGAGCTGGCGGCGGAGTTCGGTCAGGCGGGCAACAACCGAAGCGTCAAGCACTTCGTCACCTACCTGTACGCGTATTCCGCCGATCAGTGCCGGGTCGACATTGACGTTGACCTTTAGTTCGCGGCCGTAGAGGGCATTCAGCCCGGCCTGCAGACGGCTGGCCTGCGTTTCCGTCAACGGACGGGTAACGCTGACGTTTGCAATCCAGCGCTGCTGGCGCTTGGCTGCAAGCTTGGCGAAGGACTCGACAAGCTTGCTCGGCTTGACACCCCGCGGCTGCGTCACTGCCTGGCTGATGAGAACCTTGGCTTCCTCGCTGCTGCCAGGAACAAGCTTCTCGGCCAGTGCGATCTTTGCCGCGGGCGATGCCTGCGGCTCAGACAAAGCACGTTGTACTTCGTGGCTGGAAGCGACGGCCTGGTTGAAAGCAAACAGATCGTTTTCCAGCTCTTCCAGCCCCGTGATACCGGAGGCAGAAACGGCCGACTTGTTTTCAGCTACGGCAATGACCACCGTGGCGGCAAGGGTCTCGAGTGCATCGCCGATATCGCGTGCGGATGCCCAGCGTGAGCTGGCCAACCCGCCCGCAATCTCAGCAGCATCAGCGGAGACTTTCCCGCCAACCAGCTGCTTGACCAGCGCCGACTTCTCGTCTCCGGTACGGGACGGGTCAGTCAGGGCGCGGCGCAAGCCAGCCGAGCTGTCCACCGTTCCCAGGATTCCGAAGAGGTCCTTAGCCAACTGCAGCGAGGCGAAAGGAAGCTTGGCTTCCAGTTGCGCCAGTGCTGTGGTCAGCGATTCGCTCGATATACCTGCCATTATTTAGCTGCACCTGCGCTCTGGGTCTCCAGATCAGCAAGGAAGCGGTCCACAACGCGTGCGGCGCGCTGGTCGTCGGTGAGCGCTTCACCAACGATGCGTCCGGCCAGCGTGGTGGCCAGGGTGCCAACCTCGGAACGAAGCGAGACAACAGCTGCCTGGCGCTCCGATTCGATGGCAGCGTGTGCCTGCTCGGTGATCCGGGCGGACTCGGCAGCTGCCTTGGCCTTGAGGTCCGCGAGGATCTGGGCGCCTTCGGCGCGTGCTTCTTCGCGGATGCGGTTGGCTTCGGCGCGGGCGTCCGTGAGCTGCTGCTTGTACTCTTCGAGTGCTGCAGATGCTTCCGCCTGGGCTGCTTCGGCCTTTGCGATGCCACCTTCAATTGCTTCGGCGCGCTCTGCGAAAGTCTTCTCGAACATCGGGACAATGAACTTGACCACGATGTACAGGAGGACCGCAAAGCCGACGAGGACGACGCCCATTTCCCAAACATTGGGAACGAGAGGGTTGGTGGCCTCTTTGCCTTCAGTGGCGGCTGAGATGATCAGCTGATTCATATTTCACCCGTCCTATCTACTCGGTTGCGGAATTCGCTTTGTTCTGAAGCCGGAGACTAGAGAACGAAAGCGAAGACGAGGCCGAGGATGGCGAGAGCTTCGGTCAGTGCCAGACCAAGGAATGCGATCGGCTGCAGCACACGCTGAGCTTCCGGCTGACGAGCAACACCGTTGATGTAAGCCGCGAACACGAGACCCACACCGATACCACCGCCGATTGCGGACAGACCGTAACCTACGAGGTTGAGATTGCCTTCCATTTTTTTCCTTTCAAGATGCCACCCATGTGGCAGGTTGTTTGGTTTACTTCAATCCCCTCGAGGGGAAGTTTTTGGGAGCCTAGTGGCTGTCGGCGTGCAGGGCGCCTTCAATGTAGATCGCCGTCAGCAGCGTAAATACGTAAGCCTGCAGGGCCATGATCAAAGCCTCGAGCATGTACATGGCGACTGCTCCGACGAGAACCAGGACCGAGGTGCCCTTCAAGAGCACGTTCTCCTGCATGACAAGGAACTCGATACCCGAGCCCGCGAGCATGACGATCAGGTGGCCGGCCAGCATGGTTGCGAACAGACGGAGGCTGTGCGTGACCGGGCGAACCAGGAAGTTCGAGATGATTTCGATCGGGACCACAATGGGGAGGATGTACCACGGAACACCGGAGGGAACGGTTGCGAGCTTGAAGTACTTCAGGCCGTTCTTCTTGATGCCGATGATGATCCAGGTGAAGTACACGATGCCTGCCAGCACGTAGGCTCCACCAACATGGGAGAAGCTGGGCAGCTGGATCACCGGAATGGCACCGTAGATGTTGTTCACCAGAATGAAGAAGAACAAGCTGAACAACAGCGGGACGTACTTGATGAAGTCCTTGCCGCCGATAATGTCTTTGGCGATGCTGTTTCGGACGAAGCCATAGGCCATCTCGCCTGCGAACTGCAGCTTGCCTGGAACCAGCTGCTGCTTACGTGCAGCGAGGATGAAGAATGTAGCGATAATGACGACCGAAAGGATCACCAGCAGCATCTGCTTGGAGAAGCCATCGTGCGCACCCCAAGGCAGGATTGCCGGCAGGTGCATTTCGTCGATTCCGGGTGGGGTGAAGGACCCCGAATCCTGGGCGGGGAGCGCAAGCGCGATCAACGCGTTTCCTCTCTGCTGTGTCCATCATTGGGCATTGGTTGAAATCCGGATGCGTTGGACGCATTCGTCATCCATGTGAAATTATTTGGCATTACTGTCCCCGTCCGTGGACGGACCGCTGTCTGCGTTGCTCTCACCAGCAGAAGAACTTTGCCTGGTGAGGCCATGCATATGGGAAAGATAGAACCCTCCTGCGGCTCCCAGCAGAGCGCCAAGGAGCACAATCCAGCGGGTCCCCCACAGATTATCCAGACCCCAGCCTATCAAACTCCAGACAATGATCCCGCCAACGATGTAGCTGAAGACGGCAATGCCGGCGTTGTATCCGCCGTCGTTTCCGGCTTCGGCAGTTTCACCACCGTTGGCACGTTGCTGGGCAGCGAGGGACGGGCGGGAATAGCGCTTACGCGGAGACATCCGGACCACCCTCCTGTTCGGCAGGGTCGTTGTAGATCTGCAGGCGGGCCTTACTGAAACCGAAGATTTCCGCAGCTTGCCACAGAACGACAGCAACAACCGCGCCTATCAGGAACAGGCGGCTATGAAGCCAGTCCGGAGTTCCAACAGCAAAGAGGACCACAGCGAATCCGACGACTTTTACGAAGTAGGTTGCCACGAAGAGGCCGACAGCGCCTGAAGGATTGTTACGGCCGACGAAGTGGCCAATCAGTAGGCTGATGGCGAAAAAGACCATGACAAGCCCACCGCCAAAAGCGGCAGACAGCGCACCTTGGGCGTCGTCCGTGAACAAGGCCACGACGCAGGTGATTGCAAGACCTGCCAGCGATGCGGCGGAACTCAAGAACAGCAATCGGAGCCAGAGGTTGGATGTCTCACCCGAAACTCCACCACGTTTACCGGACGGGCGTCCGGTTTCGGCGTTGGATGTCATGGGGATACCAATCCTCGTGGCACAGGTGCCATATTCTCAAAGTGGGGATTTACGGGCGAGTGACTGTCCGCAGTAAGAATTCTACATGAGATAGAACTGTGACTCTAACCGGCCGTCATCTACTGCTCCCCCGGCCGCGTCGAGTTCCGGGTGAAGTAGGGCCAAGCCGTGACAGCAGCCATGACGAGCGCTGCCGCTATGACGACGATGAGTACCACCTGCCAAGGAAAGACTGCGAAGGCGACACCGCCAAACGCAAGGATGCAGGTCCACACGTACAGCATGACGACGGCGGTGCGGTGCGAGTAGCCGAGGTCCACCAACTTGTGGTGGAGGTGGCCACGGTCGGCGGACCACGGGGACTGGCCCCTTGCCGTCCTCCGTATCACTGCCATTCCGAGGTCAAGGAGCGGAAGGGACAGGACGGCGAACGGCAGGAGGATGGGAACCACCGTGGGTATACCGTTTGCGCGGTCGTAGAGGCCGGACCCGATCTGACCTGTCGCTACGACACCGGCGGAAGCCATGAGGAGCCCGATCAGCATGGCTCCTGAATCCCCCATGAAGATCTTCGCCGGGAACCAGTTGTGGGGCAGGAAGCCGATGCAACTGCCAACCAGGATGGCCATCAGAAGCGTGGCGAGGTCTGAGTTGTCGGTGGAGGGGTTGTTGCGGTGGACCCAGTAGGCGGTGAGGAAGAATGCTCCCCCGCCGATGGTTGCGACACCTGCTGCCAGGCCATCGAGTCCGTCAATAAAGTTCACGGCGTTCATGGTGGTGACAATCAGGCCTGCGGTGAGGACGATCTGGACCACCTCGGAGTCCAGGAAGATGGGTTCGGGGATGAACGGGACAACGGACATTCGTACGCCCCAGACGGCGACGATGAGGGCAGCAGCCCCTTGTCCGAGCAGTTTGATCCACCAACGGATGTCCAGGATGTCGTCTGCCACGCCAACGGCCACGATGACCACGGCACCAGCCAGGATCCCCCACGGAGCATCGTTGTGCCTGAAGATGTCTTTGACGAAGAAGGAGTTGCTGGCGACAATCAACGCAACGAAGAAGCCGCAGAAAATACCCAGGCCGCCGAGCTTGGAAATCAGGACAGAGTGCATGTCGCGGCTACGGATCGGCCGGTACAGCCGCAGTTTGTTCCCGGCTACGCGCGCCCCCCACGTTCCCGCGTAGGACACCACGGCAGCCGTGAGCGCCATCAGCAGATACATGATCATGACGCGGCTCCCGGAAGCTGCCCGCTGGCCGGAACGCAAGCCATGGTCAGCGAACGTGGCCGGTTCCCCGCCTGGATGCCGGGGAATTCCGGGCAGCTCAAGGTGTGGAATTCTGTCTGTGGATAAATGGAACTACTCCGTCGCCATGCCTGCACCGGCTCTGCCGAATGTTGCGGGATTTTCGTGGACTCTTGTCACGATACTAATGCCATCGGCCGTGACCAGCCTGTGACGCAGCCGCAGGACCCCAAGTTGTTTAGCTGCCTTAGCACCGCTTTTTTGCTACCGGACGGGCTGCCGGACATCGCGCAGCGCATAGATCCCGGCCAGCACTTCGGCGTTGGATCGCGGGGCCTTAAGTCCGTCCCGGAGGCCCTTGAAAAGCCCAGCCAACAGTACCTTCCGGTTCTTGGAGGCGGCGATCGTGCGGGTCCAGTTTCGCAGTGAAGCGCCGGTGAACAGTACCTTTTCCCATGGCGCCAGTGCGTTGGACCTCGTGTAGACCCACACCTTGTTGCGTACCTCGTAATAGAAGCGGGGGCCCGGGTCAGCGCCTGCGTCACCAAAGACTTTTGTGTGGTGGTTGGCGACCGACGCGTTTGTGCTCAGTGCGATGCCTTTGCGCGAAACCCTGGCTGTGTACTCAAGGTCATCGTTCCAGATGAAGTAGTCAGCTATGGGCAGTCCGTGGCGCCTGATTTCCGCTGCCGGGATCAGGACCGAAACGAACGACGCACTGCGGATTTGCGTGGCGCCCAGCCGGGCAGCGGAGCTTCGGGATTCGTCGCTTGCTCCCATCCGGGGACGCATGCGGTTCATGGGGTGGTCACGGCCGTCGGTCCACACGACGCGGCTGGCAATGAAACCAGGGACGTGTCCCGTGTCCTGCCCATATGCCTGGGCAAGGTCCAGCGCCTCCTGCAGCGCCTTGGGCTGGGGCTCGGTATCGTCGTCCATGATCCACACGTGGTCTGCGCCGTGGTCCAGGACTGCGCGTTCCATCCCGACGGCGAAGCCGCCCGCACCACCGACGTTGGTATTCAACGTCACCACGTCCGTGGTCACCGCCCCCCGGTAGGTGCGCAGGAACTCCGCCGTTCCGTCTGTGGAGGCGTTGTCGACAACGACGACGGCGTCAGGCACCCGGGTGCCGGAGGCGATCCCTGCCAGGGTTGTCTGGAGAAGTTCAAGCCGGTTATAGGTCACCACGACGGCGACCACAAATGGTTGGGAGGTCATTCACTGGCCTTTGGTCTGGGATGGTTGGAAGCGGCGGCGAATCAAGAGGCCAGCCAGCTTCCACGGTTCAACAAATACCCTGTAGGCAACCCGCTCCGGATGGAGCAGCAGGCGCCACGCCCACTCCAGGCCCAGGCGTCCGAGCCAGCGTGGGGCCAGCTTCTGGATGCCTGCTACCTGTTCAATGGCGCCACCGACTGCGCAATACACAGCTGGCGGCAGCTCCCCGAGCCGTCGCAGCAGGACAGTTTCCTGGAGGGGCATACCCAGGCCCAGGAGCACCAGTTGGGGACGGAAGTCGCTGAGCCACTTCACTACCGCGTCCTCCGTGGCGCCATCCCAGCCTTCACCAGGCATGCCGTCAACCCGCACTCCGGGAACGATGGATCGCAGCCGCATAACTGCCTTCGTGTTGGCCTCACGACCAGCACCTACCACTGCCAGGCGCTGCAATCCGGGCAATTTCCCCAGCTCCGGAATCCAATCCATGGAACCAAGCCTGTAGGCCATGGCTCCTTGGCCGAGGGGACGCAGTTGCTTCCTGTGGGCCAGGCCCCACAACAAGGCCACGGGCGCTCCGTCCAGCAGGACGATGGAACTGTCCTGGTAGAGGGAGCGGAAATCGGGGCAGGAGTGGAACAGCGTAACGCTGTGGAGGTTGTGACCCAGCACTGTAGCGGTATTGCCCTCCGCAATGAGGCCGCCCATGGCATGGATGAGCTCATCAACGCGCAGCGGAGTAGCGTCGACGTCAAGGACGGGGACGCGCTGGCGGTCGGGAATCATTCGGGCTTGGCTTGGGCTGGAGCGCCTGGTTCCGCGATATCGGCCTCAGGTGACTGCTCGACGGCGGCAACAACAGGCGCGTCGTCGGCGGTGGTTTCCCCAGGTTCAGGCTGCGGTGCCGGGACCTCCCCCAGGGTTTCCCCAAAACCGAGGATGGACGGAACGATTTCACGCAAGCGTTCAAGCTCGATGGCGCCTTGGCGAACCACACGGAAGGGCGTGGACGTCGCATCGACGATGGTGGACGGCAGTGCTGCGGTGCCCTTGATGGGCCGGAAGCCACCTTCCAGGTAGACCTCTACCGACTCCGCAAGCTGGAGGCGGGCCTCGGAGGCTGTCTGCGCCGCTTGCTGGCCGGTGCGGTTGGCGGAAGAGACAGCGAGCGGGCCGGTGAGGCCCAGAAGATCCAAAGCGATCTCGTCATCGGGCATCCTGAGGGCGACGGTGCCTTTGGTGTCGCCCAAATCCCAGTCAAGGGACGGCTGTGCATGCAGAATGAGGGTCAGGCCGCCGGGCCAGAAAGCCTGGGCCAGGGACCTGGCATCCGCCGGAACATCGGTGGCCAACCCGTCGAGGGCATTGATCCGGGGAATCAGAACCGGCGGAGGCATCTGGCGGCTGCGGCCTTTGGAAGCGAGCAGCATGGTGACGGCCAGGGGTGAAAAGGCGTCCGCACCGATGCCGTAAACAGTGTCCGTGGGAAGCACGATGCACTTCTTTTCGCTGATGGCGCGCTGGGCATGCTGGAGGCCCTCAGTCCGCTGGTCATCGGAAGTGCAGTTGTAGGTTGTGGTCACAGCCCTATTCTTTCACTCATCAGGAGCAGCGCCTGCCAGCACTGCGCTGGTGGCACGTTCCTTGCCGTTCAGGTCAAAGTGCGTGGTGACGTCATTCCAACGTCCCGAGCGTCGCAGCATTCCGGCGATCCACGCCGCCTGGACTTCTGCGTGTTCCATCACAAAGTAGCCGCCGGGTTTCAGGAGTCGCGCTGCTGAGGCTGCCGCCGCCGTCGGGAGTTCCATGCCGTCCGCTCCCCCACCGTACAGTGCCTCGGGGGGATCGTGGAGTGCAACTTCCGGTTCTGTGGGTATCGCCTCCGCGGGGATGTACGGCGGGTTGGAAACGACGACGTCGAAGGTGCCGTTGTGTTCGGGCAGGGCATCGCGCAGGTCGCCTTGAACCAGGGCGACCCCCAGCGGCTGGAGGTTCTTCGCTGCCCACGCGTGCGCGAACGGACTGAATTCCACTGCGTGGACGTCGGCCCCCGGGACCTCGTGGGCTATTGAACCTGCGATCGCACCCGAACCAGTACCCAGGTCCACCACTTTCGGGTTTGGCACTCCTGTCAGGTGATCGATGACCAACTGGACCACCGATTCCGTTTCGGGCCGGGGTATGAACACACCGGGGCCGACGCGCAATTCAAGGTAACGGAAGTACGCGACGCCGGTGATGTGCTGCAAAGGGACGCGCCCGGCACGTTCGGCCACCAGGTCCGCATAGCCTTCCGGGGCAGGATCACTGCCGAGGAGCATGGCACGAAGTCGGCCAAGGCCGACTCCCATGAGGTGCTCCGCAAGGAGTTCTGCGTCCACGCGGGGCGTGGGAACGCCAGCCGCGGTGAGGACGGCAGTAGCCTCGCGGACAGCGTCCGCGAGGCTCTGGCCTGCATAAAACGTCATTGGTGTCCCTGCTGCGTGTCCGGCGCGGTCTTCCTTACGGAGACTATTCGCCGATGGCGTCCAGGCGCGCCTGCTCGTCAGCTTCGATGGCCGACTGGATGACGGGCTCAAGGTCGCCGTTCATGACGGCGTCGAGGTTGTAGGCCTTGTAACCCGTGCGGTGGTCCGCAATCCGGTTTTCCGGGAAGTTGTACGTACGGATCCGCTCCGAACGGTCCATGGTGCGGATCTGCGACTTGCGCTGCTCGGAGTTGGCGGCATCGATCTGCTCCTGCTGGTGGGCGAGGAGACGGGCGCGAAGGACGCGCATACCGGCTTCACGGTTCTGCAGCTGGGACTTCTCGTTCTGCATCGCCACAACGATGCCCGTGGGCAAGTGGGTGATGCGGACGGCGGAGTCCGTGGTGTTCACGGACTGGCCACCAGGACCTGACGACCGGTAGACGTCGATCTTGAGGTCGTTCTGGTTGATTTCGAGCTCTTCGGGTTCATCCACTTCGGGGAGCACAAGCACGCCGGCGGCGGAGGTGTGGATGCGGCCCTGCGATTCGGTGACGGGCACCCGCTGCACCCGGTGAACGCCGCCCTCGAACTTCAACCGCGCAAACACGCCCTGCGCAGGATCGTTCGAGTTGCCCTTGATGGCAACGGCAACGTCCTTGTAACCGCCGAGGTCCGACTCGGTGGCGGAGATCATCTCGGTCTTCCAACCGCGGGACTCTGCGTACCGCATGTACATGCGCAGGAGGTCGCCGGCGAACAAAGCGGCTTCGTCTCCGCCTTCGCCGCCCTTCACTTCAAGGATCACGTTGCGGGCGTCATCGGGATCGCGCGGGATCAACAGACGACGCAACCGCTCCTGTGCCGCGGGAATCTGCTCTTCCAACTGCACAACTTCAGCAGCGAACTCAGGATCCTCGTCAGCCATCTCCTTGGCAGCTTCAAGATCATCGTTGAGCCCGCGCCACTTGTTGTAAGCCTCCACAATGCCCTGAAGCTGAGCCGAACGACGCCCCAACTTCCTGGCCGCAGACTGATCAGCATAAACGGCAGGATCACTCAACTGCGCCTGGATAGCAGCATGCTCATCAAGCAATCCCTGTACGGACTCAAACATTTTCAAACAACCTTTCAACGCTGCGCTCAAGTTTAGTGGCGCAAACAGCGGAAGGTGACACGACCGCCGTCGAGTTATTAACTACCGACCCGGGAAGGTGGGCCGAAAACGGAACGAGCCGCTGATTCTGCTGCCCCGGGAGTGGCTTCGGGCCTGCCGGAGCGTGGTGGCCGGGTCCGTCAGGACCTGGCCACCACGCGTAGGGGCGGGGGCAGCAGAATCAGCGGCTCAGTAAAGCAGCTATTTGTCGTTATCCGACTTCGCTCCAAGCGTCGTCTTCTGTACCTGCATGAGGAACTCGACGTTGCTCTGTGTTTCCCGGATCTTGTTGGTCAGCAGCTCAAGGCTCTGCTGCTGCTCCAGTCCGGACAGGACGCGGCGCAGCTTCCACATGATCTTGACTTCTTCAGGCGAGAGCAGGTTCTCTTCGCGGCGCGTGCCGGACGCGTTGACGTCCACGGCCGGGAAGATGCGCTTGTCTGCCAGCTGGCGGGACAGGCGGAGCTCCATGTTGCCGGTGCCCTTGAACTCTTCGAAGATGACTTCGTCCATCTTGGAACCGGTTTCGACAAGAGCCGTTGCCAGGATGGTGAGCGAGCCGCCGTTCTCGATGTTGCGGGCAGCACCGAAGAAGCGCTTGGGCGGGTACAGGGCAGCGGAGTCCACGCCACCGGACAGGATGCGGCCGGAAGCCGGTGCTGCCAGGTTGTACGCGCGGCCCAGGCGGGTCATGGAGTCCAGGAGGACTACCACGTCCATACCCATTTCCACGAGGCGCTTGGCGCGTTCGATGGAGAGCTCGGCAACCGTGGTGTGGTCATCTGCGGGACGGTCGAAGGTTGAGGCAATAACCTCGCCCTTGACGGTGCGCTGCATGTCCGTGACTTCTTCGGGACGTTCGTCAACCAGCACCATCATGAGGTGGACCTCAGGGTTGTTGGTGGTGATTGCGTTTGCGATGGACTGCAGGATGAGCGTCTTACCGGCCTTCGGCGGGGAGACGATCAGGCCACGCTGGCCCTTGCCGATGGGAGCCACGAGGTCGATGACACGCGGACCGATCTTCTTGGGGTCGGTCTCGAGGCGCAAGCGCTCGGACGGGTACAACGGCACGAGCTTGGCGAACTCGACGCGGTCCTTGAGCTCTTCCGGCGTCTTGCCGTTGACGGAAGTAACGCGAACCAGCGCGTTGAACTTCTGGCGGGCCGACTGCTGGCTGCGGTCTTCGCCGTCACGCGGTGCACGGATGGCACCGACGACGGCGTCGCCCTTGCGGAGGTTGTACTTCTTGACCTGTGCAAGCGAAACGTAGACGTCGTTGGCACCGGGGAGGTATCCGGACGTACGGATGAACGCGTAGTTCTCCAATACGTCAAGAATGCCTGCTACGGGCAGCAGCACGTCGTCTTCAGTGACCTCGACGTCGTCAACGTCCGGTCCCTGTGCACGGCCACGGCGGCGTTCGTTGCGGTCGCGGAAGCGGTCGCTGCGGGTGTTTCCGTCACGGCTGTCCTGACCCCCGCGACGGTCACTGCGGTCGTTCTGGTCGTTGCGGTCGCGACGGTTGCGACGGTTGCGACGGTTGCCGGTGTCTTCGCCGTCGTTGTTGTCATCACGGCGACCGCGGGTGTTGTCGCGGCGGTCGCGCTGGTCGCCGGAGTCAGCCTGTTCGCGCTGCTCTGTACGGTCGGCACGCTGCTCACGCTGTTCCGTGCGGTCAGCACGCTGCTCACGCTGTTCGGTGCGGTCGGCACGCTGTTCGCGCTGCTCGGTGCGGTCAGCACGCTGTTCGCGCTGCTCGGTGCGGTCGGCACGCTGCTCGGTGCGCTGCTCAGCGGCCGGAGCCTCTGATACCTCAGCGGGGGCTGCTGCTTCGCCGCGGCGGCGGTTACGGGTGCGGGGCTGGCGACGCTCGGTGCCTGCCTCCGGGGCTTCCGTGGATGCTGGTGCCTCAGCAACCGGTGCAGCTACGGGCTCGGCCGGGGCCGCAGCGGCTTCAGCAGCCGCTACTACGCCGTCGCTGGTGGCGCGGCGGCTTCGGCCACGTCCACGGGCACGGGGGGCTTCCTGGGCCGGGGCTTCAACCGACTGCGCAGAGGCGCCGTTGTCAGAGGCCTTGACCTCCTGGGCCGGAGCTTCCTTGGCTACGGCGGCGTTACCCTTTGCCGCGGCCGTTGCCTTGGCGGGAGCCTTAGTAGTGGACGTGCCTGCGCGGTGGGCGGAAATGGCCGTGACCAAGTCTCCCTTGCGCATGCGGGATCCCCCGGAAATGCCCAACTGGCTCGCGAGAGCCTGAAGCTGGGCGAGCTTAAGGCCCGCAAGCCCGCTGCTCTTGGTGGATGCTGCCGTTGACGACTCGGCAGCAGAAGATGTTGTGTCCACAGCTGAAGACAGCTCAGTGGTTTCTGTCACGAAGGATCCTTCCCCCTCGACGGCGTCCAGAGCGAGAGCTGGACGCGATGATTTGTTCTGGGCTGCAGTTCAGATCTGCAGCCTGCGATTTGGCCGTGCCTGATGGATTGTGGCCACCAGGGCCGGATACTGATCGTCATCACTGGATCCAGTTACCCGGACAGCCGGCCGAATGATCAGGAACAGAGAAAGATCTGCGGCACCTGAGGCCGGAAAGAGACGACACCACCAACGTTGGCACAGTTGACGAAAGGTACGGCGAAACTGCCGCGATCCAAAATCAGGGAACTGCCCGCGGTTTTACCGGCGGTGCACTTCCACTCTAGCACCTTGAACGTCTACGGCCAGCGTCATCACACGCCAGCCGACGTCGGGTGTGTTGGCCGCCGTGAATGCCCCGATGAATTCAGCAACAGTCGCGGCTTCGCGTTCGCCGTTGGCCAGCACCATCACGGTGGGGCCGGCGCCCGATACTACGGCTGCATGCCCCGCGGAACGGAGCGCCGAAATGAGATCCGCGCTGGGGCGCATTGCCTGCGCGCGGTAGCTCTGGTGGAGGTAGTCTTCAGTGCCCGGGAGCAGGAACTCAGGCTGCGCAGTCAGTGCGTGGATGAGCAGGGCTGCACGTCCGGAGTTCATGGCTGCCGCGTGGTGGCCAACGGATGCCGGGAGCAGGCCACGGGCAGTTTCCGTGGACAGTTCGTAATCGGGCACTGCCACCACTGGGATCACGTCGGGTGCTACGTCGGCACGGGTGCTGCTGTACTGCTCGCTGTCCTGCCATGACAGCGCCAGTCCGCCGAAAATCGCCGGTGCGACGTTGTCCGGGTGACCTTCGATCTCACTGGTCAGCTGCAGGATCCAGTCGCGGTCCTGCCTGGATTCCTCGGGAACCAAGGCATTGGCGGCCGTCACGGCCGCGACGACGGCGGACGCGGACGAGCCAAGCCCCCGGCCATGGGGATTGACGTTGACCGCCGTAATTTTCAGGCCCGAACGCTGGAAGCCCAGGCGATCCAGCGCCAAGTCGATGGCCCGGACCACCAAATGGCTGGCATCGCGAGGGAGGGTATCAGCCCCTTCACCGGAGAGCTCGAACTCGAGCTCTCCGGTGCCAAGGGTTTCCACTGTCAAGGTGTCGTAAATGGACAGGGCCAAGCCGAGGCTGTCGTAGCCGGGGCCCAGGTTGGCACTCGTACCGGGCACCTTGACGGTCAGCCGCTGGCCTGCCGCGACGAGTGCACGATCGGTCGCGGTGGGCTGCGTTGATTCCACTCTTAGTTTTCTTCCAGTCCCAGTTCTGCGGCAACGGTGACGACGTCGTTCGGCACCTTAACGGGCTGGACATCGCTGCCGTCTTCGGTGCGAAGGGCCCACTGCGGATCCTTGAGTCCATGACCGGTGACGGTGATGACGATGGTCTTGCCCGAAGGAACCTCGCCCGCCGCGTGCTTCTTGATCAGGCCAGCAACGCCGGCTGCGGAGCCAGGCTCGACGAAGACACCTTCCTTGGCGGACAACCAACGGTGTGCCGCCAGGATCTCCTCATCGGTGACGGCCTCGATCAGTCCGCCTGATTCATCGCGGGCCGCTACAGCGGTGTCCCAAGACGCCGGGTTGCCGATGCGGATGGCAGTGGCGATGGTGTCAGGCTCGGTGATGGGGTGCCCTGCCACGAAGGGCGCGGCACCTGCAGCTTGGAAGCCCCACATGATCGGGGTTTTGGTGGAGACGGCGGGAAGCGTTCCGTTGGCGGTCTCGAAGGGCGCGGAGTATTCCTTGTAGCCCTTCCAGTAGGCGCTGATGTTGCCTGCGTTGCCGACGGGAAGCACGTGGATGTCGGGAGCGTCGCCCAGCGAGTCAACCACTTCGAAGGCGCCGGTCTTCTGGCCCTGGATGCGCGCCGGATTGACGGAGTTCACCAGGAAGACCGGGTAGGCCTCGCCGAGCTTGCGGGCGATGTCCAGGCAGTTGTCAAAGTTGCCATCCACCTGGAGCAAGGTGGCGCCATGCGCGATGGCCTGGCTCAGCTTGCCCATGGAGATCTTGCCTTCGGGGACGAGCACTGCGCATTTGAGCCCTGCGGCGGTTGCGTAGGCCGCCGCCGAAGCGGAGGTGTTGCCAGTAGAGGCACAGACAACGGCTTTGGCACCGGCTTCCACGGCCGCGGTCATGGCCATGGTCATGCCACGGTCCTTGAAGGAACCCGTGGGGTTCATGCCCTCCACCTTGAGGTACACCTCCGAGCCGGTGAGCTCAGAGAGCTTCTGCGCGTGGACGAGCGGAGTACCGCCCTCGCCGAGGGTGATGACCTTGGTGGCTTCCGTTACGGGCAAACGATCAGCGTATTCGCGGATTACTCCGCGCCATTGGTGAGCCACTTAGACCCCTTCTACCCGCAGTACGGATGTCACAGAATTGATGACGTCAAGGCCCTTCACGGCCTCGACGGTTGCTGCGAGTGCAGCTTCGGATGCACGGTGCGTCACGATTTTCAGCTCCGCCGACTCGACCTTGGAGGCCGCGTCGCGGTGGATTGTCTGGCGCATGGTCTCGATGGACACGCCGTGCTCGGCAAAGATGTGCGCAATGCGGGCCAGGACGCCGGCCTGGTCGGCGACATCAAGGCCAATGTAGTAGCTCGTGTTCGAGGCATCGATAGGCAGCGCAGGGACGTGCCCCGTGGTGGTTTCCGTTCGGCCCGGGCCGCCCAGCACGAGGCGGCGGGCTGCGGAGACGAGATCGCCCAGTACGGCGGATGCGGTGGGGGTACCCCCGGCGCCCTGGCCGTAGAACATCAGTTCGCCGGCGTTTTCGGCCTCAATGAACACCGCGTTGAAGGCTCCGCGAACGGCTGCCAGCGGGTGCTCACGGGGCAGGAGGGTGGGGTGTACCCGCACCGAAATGCCGCTGCCGTTATCCGAAGATTCAATCTTTTCGGCAATGGCGAGCAACTTGATGACAAAGCCCGCTTCCTTGGCCGAGGCGATGTCCGCAGCACTGACCTTGGTGATGCCTTCGCAGTAGACATCGTCCAGGGAAAAGCGGGTGTGGAAGGACAAGGACGCCAGGATGGCTGCCTTCGCGGCGGCATCGTGACCTTCGACGTCGGCAGTAGGGTCCGCTTCTGCGTACCCGAGCCGCTGGGCTTCTGCGAGGGCGTCAGCGAACTGTGCGCCGGTGGTGTCCATCTGGTCGAGGATGAAGTTGGTGGTGCCATTGACGATGCCCAGCACCCGCGTGATGCGGTCGCCCGACAGGCTGTCGCGGATGGGGCGCAGGATGGGAATCGCGCCGGCCACGGCCGCTTCGTAGGACAGCTGGACGCCTGCCTTGTCAGCCTCTTCGTAGAGGGTGGGGCCGTCCTGGGCGAGCAACGCCTTATTGCCGGTAACCACGCAGGCACCGTTCTGGATGGCCGTCAGGATCAAAGAACGGGCAGGCTCAATGCCGCCCATGAGCTCGATGACGAGGTCCGCATCCTTGACCAGGGTGTCGGCATCCGTGGTGAACAGTTCACGGGGCAGCTCAACGTCGCGCGGTGCATCGATGGTTCGCACGGCAATGCCCGACAGTTCCAGTCGGGCCCCGCTGCGGGCGGCCAAGGCATCGGCGTCGTCAATCAGAATCCGCGCAACCTGGGCCCCAACGTTGCCACAACCCAGCAGGGCCACCTTCAAGGTTTGCACTTCAGACATTCGCCACTCCCATGTCGCGGTTCAAGAGATCTTCTTCGGTTTCCCCGCGGACAATCAGCCGGGCGGCTCCGTCGCGTACAGCGACAACCCCAGGCCGGGCCAGGTAGTTGTAATTGCTGGAGAGGGCCCAGCAGTAGGCGCCGGTACCCGGTACTGCGAGCAAATCACCGGCTGCCACATCCGCGGGCAGATATACATCTCTAACAACTATGTCGCCGCTCTCGCAATGTTTGCCCACTACGCGGGACAGCTGCGGAACGGCCGTGGAGTCGCGTGAAGCCAAAATTGCCGAATAATCCGCGTCGTACAGCACCGGACGGGCGTTGTCGCTCATCCCGCCATCCACCGACACATAGCGCCGCGGATACGTAACGTTCTTCTCCCCCGTTTCACTCTCCGGGACGTCGACGCGGACGGTTTTGAGCGTGCCAACTTCATAGAGCGTGAAGGTGCTGCTCCCCACAATTGCGCGTCCTGGTTCGATGGAGATCCGGGGTGCGGTGATGCCAAGTTGGGCACACGTCGAACGAACGACGTCGGCCATCGCCTGCGCGATCTCGGCTGCAGGCCGGGGCGTGTCCACAGGCGTGTAAGCGATGCCGTAACCTCCGCCGAGGTCCAGTTCGGGAAGGGTGATGGAGTATTTCGCCTGCATGGCAGCAAGGAAACCGAGGAGTTTCTCCGCAGCCAAGGCAAAGCCGTCAGGCTCGAAAATTTGTGAGCCGATGTGGCAGTGCAGGCCCAGCAACTCAATGCTGTCGTAGGCGGTGGCCGCAGCCACTGCCTCTTCTGCTGCCGAGAGCCCTGCTTCGTCGGTGGAGTCCCCCGCCATCGAGAGGCCGAACTTCTGGTCCTCGTGGGCAGTGGCGATGAACTCATGGGTGTGGGCGTGAACACCCGGGGTCAGCCGCAGCATGACTTTGGCCGTTTCGCCCCGGCTGGAGGCGATCTTTGCCACCCGTTCCAGTTCATCGAGGCTATCCACCACGATCCGGCCAAGGGACATGTCCAGGGCACGGTTGATTTCAGCGTCGGATTTGTTGTTGCCGTGCAGACCAAGGTTGGCCCCCTGGATCCCCGCGCGGGCGGCAACTGCAAGCTCACCCCCGGAACAGGTGTCCAGGCGAAGGCCCTCTTCAGCCACCCACGTGGCCACTGCAGTGCACAGGAAGGACTTACCTGCGTAGTAGACGTCCACTCCCCCGCAGATGTCCGCGAAAGCTTCGTCGAAGGCGTCCTTGAACGCCCGGGCGCGGGATCGGAAATCCGACTCGCTCATAACGAACAGAGGTGTACCGAATTGTTCCTTCAGCGCACTGACAGCAAGGCCGTCTATGGTGACCTCGCCGGCGTCGTTCTTCTCCACGCCCGCAGCCCACATGGGTGACTGCAGGGCGTTGAGGTCCTCGGGGACGGCCAACCAATCCGGAGCGAGCGGTGAAGCGTGTGCAGCGTTTGTGTTCATGGCCCTACATCCGTTCCGGCGCCGAGACGCCCAGCAGTTCGAGTCCGTTGGCCAGCACCTGGCTGGTGGCGTCGTTCAACCACAGGCGGGTGCGGTTGACGTCCTGGACGGGTTCGTCGCCCTGGGGCGAGACACGGCAGGCGTCGTACCAGCGGTGGTAGGCACCGGCGATGACCTCGAGGTGGCGGGCCACCCGGTGGGGTTCCCGCAGTTCGGCAGCTTTCGCAACGATTGAAGGGTAGCTGCCCAAATAGGAGAGCAGCTCGTTTTCTGTGGCGTGGTCCAGCAGCGACGCGTCGAAGACAGAACGGTCCACGCCAGCCTCTTCGGCGTTCCGTGCAGTACCGCGGGAGCGGGCGTGGGCGTACTGCACATAGAACACCGGGTTCTCGTTGCTGTGCTTCTTCAACAGTTCCGGGTCCAGGGTCAGGGGGGAATCCGCCGGGAAGCGGGCCAGGGAGTAGCGAACAGCATCCTTGCCGAGCCAGGAAATGAGGTCCTTGAGCTCAATGATGTTGCCCGCACGCTTGGACAGCTTGGCGCCGTTGACGGACACCAGCTGGCCGATCAGGACCTCAATGTTGACCTCGGGGTCGTCACCGGCACACGCGGCGATGGCCTTCAAACGGTTGATGTACCCGTGGTGGTCCGCGCCGAGCAGGTAGATCTTCTCGGTGAATCCGCGGTCCTTCTTGGACAGGTAGTACGCGGCGTCCGCTGCAAAATAGGTCGGTTCGCCGTTGGCACGGATCATGACGCGGTCTTTGTCGTCGCCGAAATCGGTGGTGCGCAACCAGACGGCACCGCCGTCGTCGAACACGTGGCCCTGCTCGCGAAGGCGCGCCACGGCGGATTCGATCGCACCGGCGTCGTGCAGTTCCTTCTCGGAGAAGAAGACATCGAACTCCACGCCAAATCCGGCCAGTGTGGTCTTGATGTCGGCCATCTGGGCCTCGTAGGCCGCAGCGCGGATGACCGGCAGCGCGGCCTCGTCAGTCAGTTC
>Ga0256898_1000361_pt1 | contig 18370 bp, 14 predicted proteins | sample MC6MC0686MT_FD_186333 | JGI IMG/M metagenome (GOLD analysis project Ga0256898, IMG submission 186333) | Metatranscriptome of enriched soil aggregate microbial communities from Iowa State University, Ames, United States - MC6-MC0686-MT... | ecosystem: Environmental > Terrestrial > Soil >... | reverse complement strand
GTACCTTTTGCATCAAGGCAAAAGGTACCAAAAGATATAAATAGAATGCCTAAATCATAATGCTAGCCTTTGTTTCCTTTAAGCGGATACTCTGTTAGTATTAATACAGATTTTTACAAATCTATTCCAAGACATTTCACTTTTTAGAGATAATCATCTACTTTCGCCTCCGTTTTAACATTTTTTTACAAAAGCGAAGTATGAAGAAAATAACTTTACTGTTAGCCGCATTTCTGTGCGTACAGGTGCCGAAAGTAGCTGCACAGATGAATGTGGTAGCGGAGTCGGAAGCATTCCCCGAGTATCAATCCGGCCATCTTAAGGTCCTGAGCATGAAAAACAAGGAGACCGCATTATTGCATTTCAATACCAAAAATGATATTGACTGGAAGATGTATGATTCGGAACACAAATTGAAATTTGAGAAGAAGATAGATCCTAAAACACCCTACAAAATGAAGGGCGGCAAGATTATGGGTATATTTGAATCTGCCGACGGATACATTACGGCAATTTACTCTTCTGTTCATCATCGTGTGCCTAGCCTACACCGCCTGGTACTGGACCCTGCTACCGGTACAGTTAAACAAGATGAGATCATTTCTACTCTGAAAAGGGTAAGTTTCTGGGATGGTTATGCTATGGCTTTCGGAGGCGTACCGCTGCCGGAATTTTATATGAATCTTGATGAAGCAACGGGCTGCTATGCTACAGCATTGTACAATACATTTGAGTCTGACCGCAATAAACGTATCCAGGTGATTCATTATAATAACAGTAATAAAGAGATTGCGCGGGCATATTATCAGTCGCCGAAGAACGGGTATAAGTATCTTACGTTCCTGGATATGGCTACTATTGGTTCGAAAGAAGTTGTAGTATCAGTTACGGGCAGAAATACGAAAATATCTGGTGGTGATATGTCGGGTGTGCTGTTGATGGGCAGTCTGAAGCCGGGTGCGAATGCCTTTAACCTGCAAAAAATTAATTATAATAACGGCAGACCGAGTAAAATTAAAGCTGCACTGACGCGATATAACCAGTATACGGGTGATATATATCTTCTTACGCTCGAGAGCGCAGGGCAGAAGAAGAAAATGCTGCAATTCCGCTCTCAGTTAAGCATAGTGGATAAGGACTGGAAGATCAGTTCTCGTATGATTACAACCAAGAAGATACAGGAACTGGCTACAAAGCACTATAAAACCAATAATGCTTTTATCGCTATGCCGCAGAGCCTGTCTGTAAATGAAGATGGTAGCTTTTCTATCCTTTTTGAAGAGCAGAGGATTGTTACGTATGTCTCCAGTTCCGGAGGTGGTCCAGTGAGTTTCAGTGGCCGCGCCGGGGGCGGAACCGGTGTGAATTATGGTGTGAAAAAACGTACAGAATGCTTTATAAGTGATGTTGGTGTACAGCATTATGATAATGAAGGCAAGGAACTAAACGCTTATTATATTCCTAAAAGCCACCACCTGGGTACTTATATTCCAAAATATATGTATCGTGCCAAAGATCAGCAGAGTGGGGTATTACTCAGACAAGGTTTTCAGTTCAAATCATTTGCCTATGTTCCTACCGGTACTAATGGTTATGTATTATTCAATGATGTAGAAAGAAATCAGAAGAAAGTAGATAAAAAGCGTAAGGTAACTACAATTCAGAATATTGATGACTCAGAGGCGTTTATGTTTGATCTGAATGGCCCTTCCGGCATGCCAGCACGCCAGCAGGTATTTCCCGGCGATAGCAGAAGAGCACAAAGTCTGGGTCTGTTCAATGGTTCGGATTATAATGCCGCACAGAAATTGATGACTGTTGTGGTGACACAACCAAGAAAGAAAGATGCGCGTACCAATACTAAAGTGGTTTGGTTAAGTGTGCAGTAATGTATTTCAAGCAGGTATACGCGAAGGTGCCAGTAAGAGTTGAATATTGATTACCTGCTAATCATAAAAATTAAAAGGGAGCCGATCGGCTCCCTTTTAATTTTTATGTATTGACTGATATGGATTAGTATCCGAAGATTTCTTCCAGGGTCAGTTTTTTGAATGTTCCGTATTTAGACAATTCTTCCTGGTTCAGGTTCTTTTCATTACCTACAACGCAGTATACATATGGCTTCTGGCTCATTTCAGTGCTGTGGAATTTCTTCATATCAGCAAAGGTCAGCTTAGGTGCCTGCTCATAAACATTTTTACGGATATCTGTGCTGTTACCCAGTTTTTTAGCAGCCAGGTAGCTGAACAGGATACCGTCCTGTGTAATGCGCTCGCTTGCTAAAGATTTAGACAGGCTCAGTTTGGCATTCTCCAGTGCGTTTTGAGATTCAGGTAATACATTCAGCAGTTCGTTCATACCCGCAACCGCTTCTTTGGTTTTGTCTGCCTGTGTACCTACATAAGCACCAACAATGCTTCTGTTCTCCTTTTTAGAAGGCAGACCGAAGTATGCATAAGTAGAGTAAGCCAGTGCTTTAGACTCACGGATGGTTTGGAATACCACACTACCCATACCACCACCGAAGTAGTTGTTGAACAGGGATACTGTAGGTACTTTAGATACATTATATGGCTCTGAGTTTCTGAACCAGAAAATCTCAGCCTGTTTCATATCATAGTTTGCAAACAGTACCTGGTTAGTTGTAGTGCTTACCGCTTTGAAGGCAGCTGCTGCAGGCATTGTAGTGAACGTAGCAGGAACAGTATGTAATGGCTTCAGGCTGGTTTGCAGCTGTGCTACGGTTTTTGGTCCGTAATACATTACACGGTGTTTGTAATTAACCATCTGGTGCAGGATATCCACCAGTTCTTTAGCGGTTAATTTATCCAGCTCTGCTTCAGACAATACATTATTGAACGGATTCTGCGCGCCGTATTGTGCATAAGAGCGTAAGCCTGCCATGATCGCAGCTTTGTTCTCTTTAGCATTTGTTCTTGATTTTTTCAGCTGGGCTTTATAAGCAGTCAGCGCTTCTTCATCAACTATACAGTTTTTCAGTAAGTCTTCCAGTAATGCTACAGATGCTTCGAAGTTCTCATTCAGACCTTCTAAAGTAATATAGGTTTCTTCATTACCCGCAGATACGTTGAAAGAAGAGGCCAGTTTGTAGAACTGTTTGCTGAACTCTTCGCTGTTTTTATCTTTAGTACCCAGGTATTCCAGGTAGCCAGCAGCAATAGGTAACAGTTTATTGTTCCATTTACCCATATCGTAGTGGTAATACATACGGAACAGGCTGTTGTCTTTATTTTGTACGGTCAGTACTTCTGCAGAACCCAGGGTTCCTTTGCTGATGTCAGTACTGTAATTAACCCATAAAGGTTTGATGGGCGTTTCCGGCAGTGCATTTACCGATTTTACAAACGGAGATACATCCTTGTTCAGCGTTACCGGAGTGATTGGTGGTTTGTCCACTTTCACTACGTCTTTATCTTCACCTTTTTTCTTGTAGATCACAACATAGTTGTTCTCATTCAAGTATTTTTTTGCAAAATCCATGATATCCTGTTTTGTGATCTTGCTGATCATATCAGGATAGCTGATTGTAGTGCTCCAGTCCAGTTCGGAAGTGAAGTTATCCATCAGGTTATTGGCACGGGAGCTGTAGTCCTCGTTTTGCTGGATATCGTTTTTCTTTTCGTTATTCACGATAGACTGGATCAGGTCTTCGGAGAAGTCACCGTCTCTCAGTTTTGCCAGTTCTTTCAGTAATAATGATCTTACCTCATCCAGAGATTGGCCTTGTGTAGGATTACCCTGCAGGATCAGCATAGAGTAATCTTTCAGGATATAAGGGAATGCATAAGCACTCAGTAATTTCTGAGATTTAACCAGGTCCAGATCGATCAGACCTGCAGAACCATTGGTCAGGATATTACCTACCAGTTCCAGCATTTGCGCATCTTTGGTAGCCGCACCAGGGAAACGGAAACCGATCATGATATTCTCCGGTTTAGGTCCCAGTACATCTTTTACGATAGGGGCAGTGATCTCCTGCTCTTTACCGTATACATATGGAGGTACATCTTTAGCTTTCATGTAACCGAAAGCCTTGTCGATCTTCTGGATGGCTGCACTCGGATCAAAATCGCCCGACATGATGATACCCATGTTGTTTGGTACATAATATGTCGTGAAATAGTCTCTGATCGCGCTCAGGGATGGATTTTTCAGGTGTTCAATAGTACCGATGGTCGTTTGCTTACCATAGTTATTGTTCGGGAACAATGCTGCGAACATGGCTTCAAATGCCTTACGGCTATCCTCATCCAGGCCACGGTTTTTCTCTTCATATACTGCCTCCAGTTCGGTGTGGAACAGACGCAGGATAGGATTGCGGAAACGTTCTGCCTGAACAGCCAGGTATTTGTCTATAGCATTACTCGGAATATCTTCTACATAAACGGTTTGCTCAAAAGAGGTGAAGGCATTGGTACCTTCAGCACCCATTGCACCCATCATTTTGTCATACTCGTTAGGAATTGCATATTTAGATGCTTCACCAGATACGCGGTCGATCTCTTTATAGATTTCTTTGCGTTTTGCCTCATCTGTAGTGCTGTTATATTGCGCATACAGTTTGTCGATCTGATCCAGTAAAGGTTTTTCTTTAGCCCAGTCCAGTGAACCGAATTTGTCAGTACCCTTAAACAGCATGTGCTCCAGGTAGTGTGCCAGTCCGGTATGATCTGATGGATCCGTTTTACTACCGGCTTTGGTAGCAATGTACGTCTGGATACGCGGCTTTTTATTGTTAGGGCTTAAGATAACGGTCAGGCCGTTTTTTAAGGTGTAAAACCGTGCACCGGAAGGATCATTGGTTACATACTTGTAGGTATAACCGCCTTCATTGGCTTCTTTCCACTGGTACTTTGCGTCCTGTGCGAAAGAGAACTGGAAACTTCCTACGACAATCAGGGCAGCCGTAGAAACTTGCTTAAAGAAGTTCATGCTAAATTTATTGAATTTTTGATTGTTCCAAAGATAGGGATTAATTATATAATCCTTAAATTATAGTTATTTTTTGAATGCAAAGTACACCGCACCCAGGATAAAGAGGAAACTATATACATAGTTCCAGTTGAAATCCTGTTTCAGATACGTGACGGCGAAAACCGTAAATACCAGCAGCGTAATTACCTCCTGTATGATTTTGAGCTGAAACGGTTTGATGTTCCAGGCTGCCCCGAAATGATTGGCCGGTACCGCGAAGGCGTACTCAAACAAAGCGATGCTCCAGCTGATGAGGATCAGTTTCCAGATCGGAAAATGAGTGTTTCCAGACTTAAGATGCCAATACCAGGCAAAAGTCATGATGATGTTAGAAATGATCAGCAGGCCGATAACGATCAGGAATCTCATAGCGTTGCAATTATAAAATTATATTATATAGTTTTTTCGTGCATCATGGCTACAACTCTTGCCGGAGCAGCAGAAGCACCTACAATCTTCAGCGGGAATACCGCAATGTCAAATCCGGAATAGGGTAGTGCATCAAGATTAACCAATTGTTCCATATGGCAGTATTCCAGATCGCGGCCTACCAGGTGTGCTTCCCAGAATAGTTCCGCATTGCCGGTCTCTTTGGCTTTTTGTATCAGATAGGGCAGCGGTAAGTCCCAGCCCCACTGATCTATTCCCATCACTTTAATGCCTTTTTCAATCAGCCAGCGGGTGGCCTCCGCACTCATTCCCGTCCCTTTTTTATGAAAATCCTTAGTGCCGTTAAACTGGTCTCTGCCGGTTTTGATCAGTACGATCATGCCTGGTTGTACAGACAATTGTTCCCGGTTCAGGAAAGCTTCCATATCTGCAACTGTAATGGGATCAAAGTCTGCTTTATGTTTCATATCGATAACCAGACCCGGTCCGTAACACCAGTCCAGCGGCACCTGGTCAATGGTCTTGGCAGGCTGACCCGCACAGGTCGGAGCATAATGCCAGGGTGCATCGATATGGGTGGTAGCGTGTACACCCATCTTCTGTATCGTATCGTCGGCCCAGCCGGAGAACTGCTTGGGAAATAACTTCAATGGCAGACCCAGCAAACGGATCAGCAGCCGGGATTTATGATGTGGTTTGCGTTTGATCTTTACCTTCATAAACCAGGGGTCACTGGCATTATATTGTATAGGTTTGGACAGATCGATGATCTTCATAACAGTGAATATATATTGAGTTGAAATGTCGCGGCAAAATACATCATTCCAATGGAAAATTGTTTAATCACAATAGAAAAGGACGGCTAATATGCCGCCCTTCCTGTTATGATATATTAGAAACGATTACTTGACATAAATCGTCTTGATATTGACAAACTCTCTCATGCCGTAATGACTCAGCTCGCGGCCGTAACCGCTTTGCTTGATACCGCCAAAAGGCAGGCGTGCATCGGAACGGACAAAATCATTCACAAATACTGATCCTGATTTAATCGCTTCTGTAGCCAGTTTGGTGGCTTTTTTGATATTTTTGGAGAAGATCGCACCACCCAATCCGTAAATAGTATCATTGGCAATGTTTATGGCATCGGCCTCGTCCTCGGCAACAATAATTGTTGCTACGGGTCCGAACAATTCCTCTTCATAAGCCGGCATCCCTTTTTTAACGCCCGATAATACGGTTGGTGGGTAGAACGCTGCCTTACCGCTCGGGATGTACCCTCCGCAAAGGATCACGGCACCTTGTGCTACACTGCGGCTGACCTGGTCATGCAGTTCATCCCGCAGATCGGCTCTGGCCATCGTACCTACCGTAGTTTCGGGAAGTGAAGGATCTCCGTATGGTCTTGCCTCCAGTGCCAGCACCAGTTTGGACGTAAATTCAGCAGCCACTTTCTTGTCTACGATCATCCGTTTGGCAGCGATACAGCTCTGGCCGGTATTGTTCAGTCTTGAGGTAGCGCAGGCTTTTACCGCAAGGTCTATATCCGCATCTTTCAACACTACATATGCATCACTACCGCCCAGTTCCAGTACCTGTTTTTTCAGGTTCAAGGCCGCAGCTGCAGCCACTTTTTTGCCCGCGGCCGTACTGCCCGTAAAGGTTACAGCATGTATGCGCGGGTCGGCAATCACCGCTTCTGTATTGGCCCCCGTAATCTGCAGGATGTCAAATACCCCTTCAGGAAAACCACAGGCATCTACCGCTTCTTTGATGGCAGTAGCGCAGCCCATCACATTCGATGCGTGCTTCAGCAGCATCGTATTACCGCTGATCAGGATCGGGCTCATGGCACGGTAGACCTGCCAGTAGGGGAAGTTCCAGGGCATAATCGCCAGTACGGTACCTAAGGCTTCAAAATGCACAAAGCTTTCACTGGCCTCAGTTTGCACCATTTCCTGTTGCAGGAATGAGGCGCCTTTGTCTGCATAGAACTGCAGGGTTAAGGCACATTTTTCCAGTTCTGCAATACTCTGGCTTATGGGTTTGCCCATTTCATCGGTGGCCGTCTGGCCCATAGCCTGTTTGTATTTGCTGATGTACTGTCCCAGTTTTTTAAGATAAGCAGCGCGTTTGGTAACGCCTAGTTGCTCCCAGGATGTTTGTGCTGTTTCGGCTTTGGCGAGTTTTTGTGCCACTGTTTTTGCCGTGTCTTCTTTGTATTTTCGGATGACTTTGCCCGTGTAAGGGTTAACGGATGTGATCATGACCAGAACGGTTTTTTAGAATTGAAATATAAAGGTATAAACTTATGTTGTCGGGCTTTTCTTTTCTTTCACAATTAACTAATATTTATTTCAGTAATTTTGAGGCTTAAAAATCTGATACGCATGAATTGGTTACAATATAGTGTTCTGGCCGGCGCATTCTCCCTTATGTCTCTTACTGCCTGTCAGGGCGGAGGTAATGCATCTGTCGAAAAATTAAAGGCAACAGCATTTGAAACTAAGATCAAAGAAGAAGGTACAGCCCAGTTGTTAGATGTACGTTCTCCGGAAGAATATGCCGGAGGGCATATTGCCGGTGCGATCAACAATAATGTTGATGGTCCTGACTTTGAAAAGAACCTTGCTGGCCTGGATAAAGAAAAACCGGTAATGGTATATTGTAAAGGTGGCGGACGCAGTGCCGATGCTGCAACCAAACTGAAGGCCCTGGGCTATAAAGTATACGATCTTGAAGGTGGTATGATGGCCTGGAATAATCAGAACCTGCCCGTGTCTAATGAGCCGACCGTTGCAGTGGCCAAAAAAATGGTCGCTTCCAGTGCTGCAGGTGACGCAGTTACTGTAGCTCAGTTTGAACAAATGATCAAAGATAACCCGGTACTGGTTATTGACTTCAGCGCTACCTGGTGCGGTCCGTGTAAACGTTTATCTCCGATCCTGGAGAAAATGGAACATGAGTTTGCCGGTAAAGTGAAGGTAAAGAAGGTCGATGTAGACCTGTCAGAAGAGTTGTCGCGGTTTATGAACATTCAGGGTATACCATACGTTGTAAAATATGTAAACGGTAAAAAAGTGAATGAAATGATAGGCCTTGAAACGGAAGATAATGTTCGCAAGTTTTTTGCCAAATAATATAAAGTATTGAGGATCTGTACTTAAATCATATAGAAATACAGGCCGGTTTTTGTGTAAAAGCACAGAAACCGGTTTTTTGCACCGTATTCTTGCATATAAGCAAATAATTGGATATATTTGTTACATCGCTTTTATAAACATAAACAATACCATCATGAACATAACTACTAAATTCATTGCTCTTTGTGCTATTGCCGTTGCAGGTGTAAGCGGAGTGTCCGCACAGCAAACAGCTAAGGTAAAGCCGGCAACATCAGTAAGTGCGCAGGAATTGTCTGAGCTGAAAAACCCTTTAGTACTGATCAATGATCTGAAAACAGATTACGAAACCTTTAACCGTTATAAAGATATCCTGCAAGGTGTACGCATTGTAAAAGGTGCAGAAGCGGTGAAATTATATGGCCAGGAAGCCGCGGGTGGCGTAATATTGGTACAACCGGCACCGGGCAATCGCTTTATGAATTTTGAAACGCTGGAAGCCGGAAACGATGCGATCCGTACTACAGTACGTGATGGTGTAACCGTTGATGGTCAGACAAAAGATACCAAAAGAATTGTACTGCGTCAGAGCGATATTAAAGCAATCGGTACCGTATCGGTAATAGACCCGGTAACCGGCAAAGAACTGAGATACTTGAATATTGCAACCAAGTAAAATGGAATTAAGTCCCTCTTGAGTAATGGAGCGATTTTTCTTATAAAAGAAATACCCCGGAAATCATTTCCGGGGTATTTCTTTTATAAGATGATCTTTAGCTTATTTGCTGATCTCTTTATAATTATTGGCATATTCTGCTTCGTAAGGAGAACCTTTAGCGCCGTCTGCTGCTTTTTTAGCTTCAGCGATAGCTTCTTTCTTTCTGCCTTGTTTGCTCAGGATCTGCGCTTTCATCCAGTGGATGTAGAATCCTTTTGGATTAGCCTGTAATGCTTTATCAGCATAAACCAGTGCTTCGTCCAGGTTTCTTCCTTGCTCCAGGTAGTACCTTGCTGCTACCATGTAAGGAGGGTTTTCGCTTTTTAAAGATGTTTTTACATAATCTTCGATGCGGCCTTCGTTATCTGCTTTTACAGGAATAGTAACACGGGTGTTTTCCCAATTCAATACGATATCACAGCTGTTTTTAGTGATGTTCTCTACAGAGATAGAGAATGTTTCTGTAGCTTCATTGGTTTGCAGTGAACCTACTTTTACAGACAGTACATTTTTGCTTTTGTCATAACCGGATAAGCCCCAGTTTTCGGTGCTGTTATTGAAGATTACTTCCCAGTTCTCTCTGCCCGGAATAGTGTACAGGGAGTAAGTACCTGCTTTCAATGGCTGGCCGGCAATGAATACTTCTTCACCAAACGTGATTTTGGTAGCACCATTAGCACCTGTTCTCCATTCTTGTCCGAAAGGAACGATATCACCGAAGATCTTTCTGCCTTTCATAGAAGGGCGACTATAAGAAATGTCGATTTTGGAAGTAGAGAAATCCTGAGAAATGGTGGTGCTCGGGCTTGGAGCCGGCATTTTAAATTCTTGTGCAAAAGAAGATGTGGCAACCAGCAAACCCATTGCTATAGCAAAAGAGATCTTTTTCATTATTTAGATAATTGTGAATTGAATTTAGAAGGACACAATATTACAATTTATTTTGCTGAATAATATGTTAAATAATAAGGACTGGAGGTTTGGCAGACCCTCCATTTCGTATACATTTGCAGCATGTTTCAGTCAAAATGGAGCCTGGCGTTTTTCGGGCTGATCTTACTGGCGATGGAGTACTACAGTTATACAGCAGTAAGTATGGCTACACGTGCATTACAGCCGAAGTGGAGAGTAAGTATCCTTGTTATATATATTATCATTGCAGTATTCGGATGGATCGGCTTCCTGCTGATCCGGAATATCAGTGGTCTGTACCCGCAAAATATTAAAGCACTGATTATAGCCAGTGTAATGGGTATTTTTATTGCTAAAGTAATCATCGCATCACTAATGTTTCTGGGCGATGTATTCCGCTTATTCAGCTGGCTGACCAGTCTGGTCGGGGCTTCAAAAACGGTAGCATCATCCTCTTCAGAAAATGCGATATCGCGATCGGTATTCCTTTCCCGTACGGCATTGCTGCTGGGCGGATTAATGCTGGGCGGATTTGTATGGGGCACGACCAACCGTTATCGTTATAATATTAAAAAACTAAGGCTGGCCATCAAGGGGCTTCCCGATGCATTGAAAGGGCTTAAAATCGTTCAGATCTCGGATATTCATTCCGGTAGTTTTGATAATAAAGAAGCCGTTGCGCACGGAGTAGCGCAGATCATGGACCAACACCCTGACCTGATATTATTTACCGGTGATATTGTAAATGACCGTGCTTCGGAACTGGAGCCTTATATGGATGTATTCAGTCGTTTGACAGCGCCGCTTGGTGTATTCTCTACATTGGGTAATCACGATTACGGAGATTATGTACAATGGGAAAATCCTGCGGCCAAGATACAAAACCTGGAAACCCTGAAAGGATATCATAAACAAATGGGCTGGGAATTGCTGATGAATGAGCATGTGATCCTGGAGAAAGACGGTGCATCTTTTGCCCTGCTGGGGGTGGAAAACTGGAGCGCCAAAGCCCGATTCCCTAAACACGGACAATTGCAGAAGGCATATGAAGGGCTCGGAGCACAGACGCTTCCGCTGAAGATACTGATGAGTCATGACCCCTCTCACTGGGATGCACAAATCAGAAGCAGCTATCCGGATATCGATCTTACCCTGAGCGGACATACCCATGGTATGCAGTTCGGAATAGAGCTGCCTTGGATGAAATGGAGCCCCGTACAATATATGTATAAGCAATGGGCAGGATTGTACAGCGACGGACAGCAACACCTGTACGTAAACCGCGGCTTCGGTTTCCTGGGTTACCAGGGAAGGCTGGGCATTCTGCCGGAAATTACGGTGATCGAACTGGCATAAGCAAATTGGAGCAATATTTTAAGAAAATATTATAGTATTTCAAAATATTGTTACATTTGCCAAATTATTATGAAAAAGATCATACCGGTTACTTTAGGTATTGCGTTGGTATTGGTGGCCTGTGGCAAAAAGAAAAATGCTGTGGAAGGGAAATGGTTAATGACCCTGCCTCCGGCCAAGGTGGCGCTGATCGAACGTATATACCAGGAGAATGTGGCAGAAGTGAAGAAATTGACTTCCGCCCCGGACTTTTTAGTAAATAAATATGGTGTCTCCGATCTTGACTCTATTAAGGAGCTGGAGATTAAGGAATTTAAGACTGAATTTGATCTGGCCATGCAACCGGCCAAATCTTATGTCTGGGAATTTACCCGCGACGGATACATGTTATCGACCAACCTGAAGCAGCAAAAAACAGATACTGTGTACAAGTATCAGGTGGAGGATAATAATTTAAGTCTTACTTTAGTGCCCCGAATGAAGCATTTTGCCGATATCGGCTTTAGTGACAGCACAAATTTGTATATTGTGCCCACTTCAAAAGACAGCCTGCTGCTGACCCGCACACAGGGAAGGATAGTAGACTCGATTTATTATGTGAGATATAAAAAACAAAATCTAAATCTTTAAATAAACACAATTATTCTAATAAAACACAATCAAATGCGTAAATCAATTTTAGTATTAAGTGCTTTAGGTATGCTTACAATGGCTGCTTGTAAAAACGGCGGTTCAGGACAACTGGCTCAGAAATGGCAAATCGTTCCTGATTATCAGACACAAGATTCAATGTATCAGGCTCAGCTGAAAAACATTGATACGCTGACAGCATTTCCTCCTGAATTTGAGATGATGAAAGAGCAAATGGCTAAAATGAAGCCGGAAGAATTACAACAGATTCCTGCTGAAACCATCGATATATTAAAAACCAACAGCCTGGATAGCTTCAAAGTAAAAGCGCGTGCTTCTATCATGGAAAGCAAGAAAAAACAGGATGAACTGGAAAAAACACGTGCTATCGTTTACGATTTCCAAAAGAACGGTATCGTGAAAATGTATGCAACGGATAATCTGGCACAAGTAGATACATCTACAGGTTGGAAAGAAGATGCTAAGAACAAGCAAATCTTATTATACATGAATCCTAACATGGCTAACGGTGCGAACCTGCCTAAGGATACCATGAAATTCAAAGTACTGCACATGAGCGGTGATAGCCTGAGCATTAAAGCTGAAGGTAAAGACATGATGCCGAACATGAAGCCAATGAACTTCAAAAAATTCACTGAGCCTAAAAAATCTAAATAATTTACGCTCTTTATGATACAAACAAAAGCCCGGATCAACTGATCCGGGCTTTTGTTATAATACGGAATTGTGCTATTATTGAATTTAGTTTTATGAAGAAAATATACATCACCATACTTATAGCCTTTTTAGGAATCATAATAATGAGCTGTTCAAATAGCCAATTGGATAGTGTTGCACAGACGCAAGTTACAGACACTATCCAATCATTAAGCGGAAAGCAGCTGGATGTTGCTACGGCCAGAAAGTATCTGATCAATCGCTGGCAAATGATTACTTTTCTGGAGGCTGATAATGAACGATTGCTGAAAGAGATAGAGGCTGCTGACAGTATTACTGAAATACCAGCCAGTTTCTATGGAATAAAACAGAGGATGGAATCGATGGGCGAAGAAATGCTTGCAGCGCTCGCGCCCGGACAACGAAACTTATTAAAGGCAGCTACGCCGGAAGAATATAAACGAGCGTATAAAGCGATGCTGGAGGATAAACGAAAGTCGACATGGGAACATAAACTAACGCACCCACATACCTATGAGTTCAGGAATGATGGCACTGTGTTTCAGCATTACACCGTAGAAGATTATGAATCTAATTTTTCCTGTAAGTGGATATTGAAAGAAAATAGTGAACTATGGATGCTCTATAATCCTTCCGCAGCTGCAGCCGGCCATACTACTCTGGACCCGAACGATACTGTCAGGTTTGTAATTTTATATTTGAACGCAGACAGCCTTAGCCTTAAAATAAAAGGAAAAGATGGTTTAGAGGATTGGGAACAGCCCCGGTTTAAAACGGTATCGTCACTCTTGCAGAAATAATGCTGTAAAAGCCTGACATATTTGTAAAAACAGTCTTTTTTCTTGCATTTGGGTGTTCTTATATTCATATCAATACTTTATATTTGCGCACACATACAATGTTTTTAGCATGAGTTTTAAGAAAATCAATAACATTACAGGCTGGTCGGTTTTTGCCATAGCGCTGATCGTTTATCTGATAACGATGGAGCCTACCGTGAGCTTCTGGGATTGCGGCGAGTTTATTTCATGTGCCTATAAGCTGCAGGTTGGTCACTCTCCGGGTGCACCACTGTTCATGCTGCTGGGTAGAATCTTTGCCATATTTGCACCCGCTCCTCAGCAGGTCGCTATGTTTGTCAATGCCCTTAGTGCATTTGCCAGTGCCTTTACCATTCTGTTTTTGTTCTGGTCTATTACTCACTTCGCGAAACGCGTATTTTTCAAAAATGATGAAGAGCTGTCACAGGGCAACTTGCTGGCAGTAATTGGTGCAGGTGTTGTTGGTGCGCTGGCATACACCTTCTCCGATACATTCTGGTTCTCCGCTGTGGAAGGTGAGGTATATGCAACATCATCCTTCTTCACGGCTTTAGTATTCTGGGCTATTTTGAAATGGGAAGAAAGCAATGACGTATATGCAGATCGCTGGCTGATCCTGATCTCATACCTGATCGGTCTGTCGATAGGAGTGCATCTGCTGAGCTTACTGGCTATTCCTACCATTGCGCTGATCTATTATTTCAAACGCTACAAAGCTACCCTGGTGGGTGGTCTGGTTGCCTATTTTATCGGTGGTGTAGTATTACTGCTGGTACAATATGGTGTGATTCAGTACCTGCCGATCTTTGCGTCTAAGTTTGAGTTGCTGTTTGTTAACTCATTGCATATGCCGTTCAATTCAGGAGCCATCTTCTTCCTTGTACTGTTCGGGCTGATTATGGCTGCAGTAATCTGGTTTGCCCGTAAAAACAATAAATACCTGCTGCACCTGTCAGCATTATCACTGGTATTTATGACCATCGGGTATACCTGTTATGTGCCTACAATCATTCGTGCCAATGCCGGTGTGTCCATCAATATGACTAACCCGGATAATGTAATGTCCCTGATCCCATACCTGCAACGTACACAATATGGTACGCAGCCATTCCTGACAGGACAGTACTATAGCGATAAAATAACTGATATTAAAGCGACAGATGATATTTACCTGCCGGTTCAGGAAGATGGTAAAGACCATTATGCAGTAGTAGGAGAGAATGTTGATTATGTTTATGAAAATAAGCACTTTTTCCCGCGTATCTGGAGTTCAAACCAGGAAAGCCACGTTCGTTTCTATCAGAACTGGTTAGGACTATCTGACGGAGAAGAGCCTACCAGCGGAGATAACTTCCGTTTCTTCATGGGTTACCAGGTTAATCACATGTTCTGGAGATACTTTATGTGGAACTATACCGGTCGTCAGAATGATTACCAGGGTGAGGGTAACGAGCCTCAGAATGGTAACTGGGTTTCCGGCATCAATGGTATCGACAAAGCAATGGGCAGAGGCGACTTCAACAAAATGCCTGATGCCTATAAAAATAATAAAGCGCACAATACCATGTATTTCCTGCCGTTTATCGTAGGTATTATTGGTATGGTATACCAGTTCAGAAAGAATAAACTGGATGCTTATGTAGTATTATCCCTGTTCTTCTTTACCGGTATTGCCGTACAGTTATACATTAACAATACACCGCTTCAGCCGCGTGAGCGTGACTACCAGTATATTGCAGCTTATGCATTTGCCATCTGGATTGGTTTCGGTGTACTGATGCTGAGAGAGTGGTTAGGTAAAGCAGTGAAAAACCAAAGTGCTTCTGCCGTACTGGCTACTGTGATCGGTTTACTGTGTGTACCGGTATTAATGGCTGCACAGGAATGGGACGACCATGACCGCAGCAACAAAACACTGGCCTTAGACCATGCACGTAATATGCTGGCTACCTGCGATAAAAATGCGATCCTCATCACTAATGGTGATAATGAAACCTATCCTTTATGGTATATACAGGAGGTTGAAGGCTTCCGTACCGATGTACGTATTTTCAACTACAACCTGTTGGGTACCGACTGGCAGAACCTACAGATGTTCAATAAAGTAAATGATGCCGCTGCAATACCTGTAATCTGGAATAAAGATTATGTTGCAGGATTAGGTAATGAGAATGTATACTCTATCCTGGAAGATCCGCGTATTACCGGCAGAACAATTAACTTCAATGAAGTAATGCAGTTCATGATGGATCCGAACAGCGCCAGAATGAACAGCAGCGGTAAGAGCTTCTTACCGGTACGCAGTATCTATATCCCGGTAAATAAAAGTGCAGTATTGTCCAGTGGCCTGGTGTCTGCGAAAGACAGTAATGTAAGCATCCCGGATTCTATTGTAATGAATGTGAAAGGTAATATGCTGGTGCGTTCTGACCTGTCTATGATGAACATTATTGCTGGTATTGCTAAAGAAGGCTGGAAACGTTCCCTGTATGTATGTAATGGTGTAATCGGTACCGGTTCTGTGACTGGCCTGGAGAAATACCTGCGTAAAGAGGGTGTACTGATGAAATTTGTACCAAGCAATATTGTATCTACAGTGAATGGTTTTGTTCCGGTAGATAACCTGGACAGAAGCCTGGATATCTTTACCAAGCAATATACTTTTGGTAAAGCGAACACCAATAAAGTATATTACGATGAGCCGAACAGACGTACCTTCTGGGGCTACCGTAACGATGCTGCTTCTTTAGCGATTCAACTGGCTATTTCCGGAAGAAAGGCAGATGCGGTAAAAGTACTGGATAAATCTCTGGAGCAGATATCAGAAGCGTCTTTCCCTACAGAGATCAATTACTTTGAGCAGACAGCCATGATGTTTACACAGGCATATTTTGCAGCAGATGCTCCACAGAAAGCGGAAGCGGTAGCTAATAAACTGATTAAATTTGCGACAGACTTCAGTAATTATTACCTGGATCTGCCGGAATCTAAACAAGTAGTTGTTACTGGTAATGCGTTCAGAAATATTGAAGTAGTACATAACCTGATCGGTATGGCACAACAGGCCAAGCAGGATGGTATGGCTAAAAAATGGAACAGCCAGGTAGAAGCGCTGACCAAAAGACTGCAGGAATCTGAACCATTCAGACAGCAAATGCAGCAGATGATGCAGCAGCAAATGATGCAACAGCAGCAAGGTGCTCCGCAACAATAATACAAACTCATATTTTCAGTGTATAAAGCCCGGTTAATACCGGGCTTTATATTTGTTAGAATATTGCAATACTTTATCCGAAAGATGTAGATACAAAGAATATACCTTAATTTTGCAGGATTCAATTCCAAACATTTTATTTTATGCTACATACCATAGAAGAAGCATTAGAAGATATAAGAAAAGGTAAGCTCATAATTGTTGTTGACGACGAAGACAGAGAGAATGAAGGTGATTTTGTAACCGCTGCGGCTAATGTTACCCCTGAAATCATCAATTTTATGTCCAAATACGGCCGTGGCCTTATTTGTGCACCGATTACAGAAGAGCGTGCACATGCACTGAACCTGAACCTTATGGTAGAAGATAATACCGTACTGCACCAGACTCCGTTTACTGTATCGGTAGACCTGATCGGTCAGGGATGTACTACCGGTATTTCTGCCCATGACCGTGCCAAAACGGTACAGGCTTTGATCGACCCTAATACCAAACCTCAGGATCTGGGCAGACCAGGACATATTTTTCCTTTAAGAGCCAAACCGGGTGGTGTACTGCGCCGTACCGGTCATACCGAGGCAACTGTAGACCTGGCCAGACTGGCAGGAATGGAGCCGGCTGGTGTACTGGTTGAGATTATGAATGATGATGGTACCATGGCTCGTTTACCGGAGCTGCTAGAGATCGCAAAGCAATTTGACCTGAAAATTATCTCTATTAAAGACCTGATCTCTTACCGACTGGAAAAAGAAAGCCTGATCGAGGAAGAAGTACGGGTAGATATGCCTACTAAATATGGCGATTTCAAACTGGTGGCTTTCCGTCAGAAAAATACAGGTGAGCAGCATCTGGCACTGATCAAAGGGGAGTGGGAAGAAGGTGAAGCGGTACTGACCCGCGTACATAGTTCTTGTTTTACCGGCGATATCCTGCACTCTTTACGTTGCGATTGCGGAGAGCAATTGCAGAAAGCTATGGAAATGGTAGAGCAGGAGGGCAGAGGTTGTGTACTGTACATGAACCAGGAAGGAAGAGGCATAGGCCTGATCAATAAACTGAAAGCATACAAATTACAGGAAGAAGGTAAAGATACCGTAGAGGCGAACCTGGCCCTGGGGTTCAAAATGGACGAAAGAGATTATGGAGTAGGAGCACAGATCCTGCGCCACCTGAATATCTCTAAGCTGCGCCTGATGAGCAATAATCCGAGAAAACGTGCCGGCCTGTTGGGCTACGGTATCGAGATCGTGGATGTAGTGCCTCTGGAAATTGTACCTAATCCTCATAATGAGCGATACCTGCAAACCAAAAGAGACAAACTGGGACATGATATCCTGAAGTAATTTCAATAGCATACAAATCGACGGGGATAGTTCGAGCATGGGTAGCGGGTAGTGGGGAGCGTCCGCTTCATCAACGCTAAAGCCAATTAAACGGCAAACAACAACAACCAACTCTGGCTCTGGCCGCCTAATAACGGTCTCCAGGCTTCTACCCTCCATCGCCCATGTGG
>Ga0256898_1000353_pt1 | contig 18518 bp, 16 predicted proteins | sample MC6MC0686MT_FD_186333 | JGI IMG/M metagenome (GOLD analysis project Ga0256898, IMG submission 186333) | Metatranscriptome of enriched soil aggregate microbial communities from Iowa State University, Ames, United States - MC6-MC0686-MT... | ecosystem: Environmental > Terrestrial > Soil >... | reverse complement strand
GGCAAGGGTGGAACAGTTCCCGGTGCCGGCGTTCTTTGATCACGCGTCCACCAAGACGGCGATGTGGAATGAACGCAGCGTTCAACGCATCCTCGACTTGCAGGCGCGAATGAGCATTGCGATATTCGGCGTAGGCTCAGTCGATTCCGATTACCCCAGCCACGTCTACGCCGGCGGATACCTCGACGAACACGACCTCAGCATGCTGGCTGCCGACGACGTTGTAGGTGACGTCGCGACGGTGTTCTTCCGGAGCGACGGTTCCTCCGACGGCATCACCTTGAACGAAAGATCCACGGGGCCGAGCCACGAGCAGCTCCGTCAGGTCAGGCGCCGGATATGCGTCGTGTCCGGCGCTTCCAAGATCAACGGACTACAGGGTGCCCTGGCGGCAGGACTGGCCACGGACCTTATTCTGGACGAGGCGTCCGCCCGACGCCTGGTGAGTTTCAACGGCCATGCCTGAAGAAATCGCGTCCGGACTGGGTAGAGTCGTTGCTATGAGATCCTCATCCAAGCTGACATCGAGCCGTCTGGCACTTAACAACGGCGTACAGATGGAACGACTGGGATTCGGACTCTATAAGGTTCCGCCCCATGACGCTGACACCCTGGTGGCCACGGCCCTCGGGGAAGGGTACAGGCGCTTCGACACTGCGGCGATGTACGGCAATGAGGTAGGCGTGGGCAGGGGAATTGGGGCGGCCATAGGCGATGCCGCTGCCGCCCGCAGTGCCACAGGTGGTTCCGGCGAAGCGGTACATGGCCTTTCACGCGAGGACCTGTTCGTGACCACCAAGGTCTGGAACGACGACCAAGGCTACGATTCGACGCTCCGGGCCTTCGACACCTCCATCTCCAACCTTGGCCTCGACTATGTGGACCTCTATCTGATCCACTGGCCCTGCGCCGGCCGCGGGCTGTTCACCGAAACATACAAGGCGATGGAAACCTTGTACCGCGAAGGCAAAGTCCGGGCCATTGGCGTGTCCAATTTCCAACCCGGACATCTTGAAGAACTCATGGACAAGGCCGAGGTTGTTCCAGCCGTCAACCAGATTGAGCTGCACCCTTGGCTGCAACAAACCCGGCTAAGGACGCTGCATGAACAGCTGGGGATCGCCACGGAGGCCTGGAGCCCACTCGGGCGCGGCCAGGTCCTGGCAGACCCAGCCATTGTGTCGCTGGCGGAGAAGTACAACCGGACCCCGGCGCAGATCATTCTCCGCTGGCACCTCCAGTTGGGAAACCTGGTCATCCCGAAGGCCAGCTCCCCCGGTCGGATCAAGGAGAACATTGCAGTCTTCGACTTTGAACTGGACACCGCCGACATCGAACGCATGGCGGGACTCGAGCGCCACCACCGAACGGGTTCGCACCCGGACAACGTGAACTAGGACAAACCGTATGGAAAAAGTGGACACCGCGCATTCGCCTGACGGTGCGCAGGCCCCTGGGGAATTCTTCAGCGCGTCCCTGCCCGGGCGGACCCATGCCTCAGACGTCGACTTAGACGGCAGCAACATCGCGTACTGGACCTACGAACCTGTGTCCGTTACAGCTGCCACCCGAACTATCCTGGTCATCCATGGCTTCCGGGGCGATCACCACGGCCTGCTGCGGGTGGCTGACCAGCTCCCCGAGATGCGCATCATCATGCCTGACCTGCCGGCCTTCGGCAGCTCCGAACCATTCGTGGGCGACGAGCACACCGTGGAACGGTACGGGCGGTTTATCTCCAGCTTCATGGCAGCAACCGGACTTGGCCCCAAGACGGTCCTGCTGGGCCACTCCTTCGGATCCATCGTGGCCAGCCATTTTGCCGCAGCGCATCCGGGATCCGTCTACCCCTTGATCCTGGTCAACCCCATTGCCGCCCCGGCGCTGGAAGGCCCCAAGGGCATCATGACCAAACTTGCCGTGCTGTACTACCAGGCTTCAGCGAGGCTCCCGCGCCCGCTGGGGCTGGCGGTGCTCCGCAACCGGGCAATCGTGCGTGTCATGAGCATCACGATGGCCAAAACCAAGGACAAGCACCTGCGCCGGTTCATCCACGCACAGCATGATGCCTACTTCAGCGCCTTCGCGGACCGGAACAGCCTGCTCGAATCCTTCAAAGCCTCGGTCTCAGGGAACGTGGCAGAGGTCGCCGAACAACTGACCCTCCCGGTGCTCCTGGTCGCCGGCGAAAAAGACGAGATCGCCACCCTTCCCAACCAGCACAAACTCATGGAGCGCCTACCCGACGGAACGCTGGAAGTGATTCCCGGCGTCGGGCACCTCATCCACTACGAGACGCCGGTCCCGGCCGCAACAGCCATCCGCACCTTCCTGGAGGAACATCCCGCGTGAAAATCGTCATCGACGCCCGCTTTACCCGAACGGACCACCACGATGGCATCAGCCGCTACGGTTCCAGCCTCATAGCAGCAACAACCAAAATCGCGGACGTGACCATGCTGATCAGCGACAAGCGCCAACTCGCGCTGCTGCCGGACGTTCCCTATGTGATGATCAACAGCCCCTTGTCTCCGATGGAGCTGTTTGTCGCACGAAAGGTCAACCCGCTGGGCGCGGACGTCGTCGTGTGTCCCATGCAGACCATGGGCACCCTGGGACGGCGCTACGGCCTGATCCTCACCTTGCATGATCTCATCTACTACGAGCACCCCACTCCCCCAGGCTTCCTGCCGGCTCCCGTACGGCTGCTGTGGCGGCTCTACCACAAGGCCTTTTGGCCGCAGCGCCTCCTGCTGAACCGTGCCGACATCGTGGCAACCATCAGCCAGACGACCCGTGCCCTCATGGCCAAGTACCAACTGACCAAACGGCCGGTGCGCATTGTGGGCAACGCCCCGCAACCCGGCCAGGCGCCACGTGATCCTGCCGCGGGCGCCGACAAGACACTCCTGTACATGGGTTCGTTCATGCCGTACAAGAATGTGGAAACGATGATCCGGGGCATGGCCGGCTTGCCGGACTTCACCCTGCACCTGCTCAGCCGGATCACCTCCGACCGCAAGGCGGAACTCGAGGCGATGGTTCCAGAAGGAGCCAAGGTCCAGTTCCACAACGGGGTTACGGACGCCCAGTACGACGAACTCCTTGTTCGGGCAACCGCCCTGATCAGCCTTTCCCGCGCCGAGGGGTACGGTTTGCCGCTGGTTGAGGCGATGGCGCTGGGGACACCCGTGATCGCCAGCGACATCCCCATTTTCCGGGAAGTAGGCGGCGATGCCGTCAGCTACGTGGACCCGGATTCACCCACTGACTTCTCAGCAGCCGTCACGGCTTTGGCGAAGGACTCCCTCTGGCAGGAGCGCTCCGTGCGTTCGGTGGAGCGTGCAGCAGGGTTCAACTGGGACGAGTCAGCACAGCAACTCCTTGCCGCAGCCGAGGAAGTCGTGGCCCAGCGCAAACGAAAGGGCTGACGCACCGGGCTAGAGGACGTCCACGCCGTCCAAGCGGAGCTGTACAGGGCCAGACGTGCGCTTGGCGGCACTCGCGGCCTTCACGGCACGCATGGCGCGGGTAGCCGCAGCCGCGTCGCTGTAGGGGATGAAGTAGAGCATCCTGACGTCCGCATCATCGGCCGGCAATTGGGCGGCGCCCATAAGCGGCTGAAGGGGAGCCGGCCCGGCGCTGCGGAGTTTGGTGCCCGACGGCAGCGCTGCACTGGCCTCGAAGGCCTGCGAAAAGTGTCCGACGTCGGCCCTCCCGCCGGTAACGGAGGCAACCCGTACCGCTGGGGGCAACTGCAGTTCCTTCCGCAGTGCCAGCTCGCGCGATGCGTATCCCGAAGCGTCCCACCGCAGCAGCGCACCGGTCGCAGCGGTATCGTCCGCGGTGATCACCACGAGGCCGCCTTGGCTTGCGGGTTTGACGAGGGCAGCTGCGTTGAACCAGCGCCTGACGGTGTCCTCGCCTGCCCTGAGGTTCTCGCGCCGGAGCAGCGAATTTCCATCGAGCAGCAGGGCCGCAGCGTAGCCGTGGGCAGCCACCGGCTCAGCGCCGACAGTCGCCACCACCAAGGCCGGAACGTCCGGCACGGCCGCTTTGATGTGCTCACCTGATGAAGTCACGACGGCCTTGCCCGGGAAGGCACGCCCCAGTTCCTCCGCCGTCCGCATCACACCCGCCGCACCCCGGCGGAGCCTTGTTCCGCTGCAATGGGTGCAGCGCCACTGGGGTGCTGGTGTTGAGCACCAGCGGCACGCAGGTATGGCTGAGCCGCTGGATACGGCCAACGGCCCCTGGCAGGCGTTGCAGCGGGCAAGTTCCCGGCACGTCTCGCACACCAACGACGGTGCATAGCCGGCCCGGGCAACCTGTACCAGGACCGGACCCCGATCCAGGCCCTCCTTTGCCGCCCGCCAGGCCGCCCCGGGCAGGCGGGCAATGCGTGCCAAGGGATCACGTTCCTGCTCAAAACTGTCCGCCGTGTTCAGGACCCGGGGAACCGTCGAACGGACAGCGGATCGTGGTGCCTCGATAGGAACCGCCCACTGCATTTCGACAAGGCGTTGAAGCTCCGTGCTGCGGCTGTGGGCAGCCATGAGGCAGGCCGCACCTTCCTGCTCGGCACGCAGCAACAGGACCTCCCGGGTATGCGCATAAGGGGCCCGCTGCTCGATGTGCAGGTCATCGCCGTCGTCCCAGCACACCACCAGGCCCAGGTCACGCACCGGGGCATAGGCGGCCGAACGCGTACCGATCGCCACTCCGGCGGAACCACTCAGCAGCCGAAGGAAGTTCCGGTATCGGGGGGTCTGGCCGTCGTCTGCAGTGAGTCGGGCGACGTCGGACTTCGGCAGGACACTCTCAAGGGCGGCTTCCAGCTGCTCCAGGTCACGGTAGTCGGGTACGACCACCACGGCGCCCCGGCCCGACGAGCGGACTGCCGCAACGGCGGAAGCAACAAGCGCCGGCCACCCATGGGGACCGAACCCCTGCAAAGCGGTCAGGACGGCCTTGGGCGTACCACCACCGGCCAAGTGCTGCACGTACGGTGCACCGTTGGAGTAAGCCCTCCAGCCATCGGCCGGACTGGAACCCAGCTCAGGCGTTCCGGCTGCATCCAGCTCTCCGGCATGCAGTTCCTTCTCCACCTTGGCGACCCTGGGCGGGATCGCAGTCCGGAGGACGTCGCTGAGGGTTCCGGCGTACCGGGCGGCGACACTGCCGGCCAGCTCTGCGATGGCCGGAGTCAGGACGGCCACCGGGGAAACGACTTTGTGCAGGGCCGTCAGGGAGTGGGAACCCTCCGAATCGGCGCGGCGCTCCACGACGTACCCGTTCAGCTCCTGGCCGTTGAATTTGACCTTGACGCGCACGCCGGGCACAGCTGTGTCAGAAAGCTCCGCGGGAACGCTGTAGTCGAAAGGCCTGTCCAAATGGGGCAAGGAGGATTCCAGCACGACCCGTGCGACGGGGTTCTCCGCGGCGAGGGGCGGTCCGTTGACCGGTGCACGTTCCGGAAAACCCTGGAGGAGTGAGGGCTGGAGCAATGAAGGCTGGGCCTCGAATCCTGCCACGCACTTCACCTCCAATTCACTTCCGGGCATCCTTGAACATCATCAACGCAGAATGCCCGCAGCGGGATTGACCCGCTGCGGGCATCTCTCTGGCTTCAGCAAACCATGGGGCACCGACAAAGTAGTAACCCACGGCCTAAGCCGGGCCATACGCGATAGATCAGGCGTTGAAGTATTCCTTCAGGTCATCAACCCGGTCCAGTCGCTCCCACGTGAAGTCGGGATCATCGCGGCCGAAGTGGCCATGCGCGGCCGTCTTGGCGTAGATGGGCCGCTTCAGGTCAAGGGCGTCAATAATGGCCCGCGGACGCAGGTCGAAGAGTTCCGTGATGGCCTCGCTGATCCGGGCCGGATCAACAGTCTCCGTACCGAACGTCTCAACGTACGTTCCAACGGGGCGGGCCTGGCCAATGGCGTATGCGATCTGGATCTCGGCGCGCTTTGCCAGTCCGGCGGCCACTACGTTCTTGGCGACCCATCGCATGGCATAGGCGGCCGAACGGTCCACCTTGGACGGATCCTTACCCGAGAACGCTCCACCGCCGTGACGGGAGAATCCGCCGTAGGTGTCAACAATGATTTTGCGTCCCGTGAGGCCGGCGTCGCCCACCGGCCCACCGATGACGAAGGCACCGGCAGGGTTCAGGATGTTCGCCGTCCGTGCGATATCCAGGTTGGCCGCGGACAATACGGGGTCTATCACGTAGCTGGCGAGGTCCGCACGAAGCTGCTCCAGGCTCGCTTCTTCGGCGTGCTGGCTGGAGATGACCACTGTTTCCACGGAAACGGGCCGGTCGCCGTCGTACCCTACCGTGACCTGCGTCTTGCCGTCCGGGCGGAGGTACGCGAGCTCGCCGTTCTTGCGGACCTCAGTGAGGCGTTCCGAGAGGCGGTGCGCCAGCCAGATGGGAGTAGGCATGTAGGAGGCAGTCTCGTCGCTGGCGTAGCCGAACATGATGCCTTGGTCGCCTGCGCCCTGGAGGTCGTAGTCGTCCTCCTGGCGGCCCTCGCGGGCTTCAAGCGAGTTGAAGACACCTCCCGCAATGTCGTTGGACTGCTGGCCGATGGAGACGGAGACACCACAGCGGGCACCGTCGAAGCCGTTGGCCGAGGAGTCGTACCCGATACCAAGGATGGTTTCGCGGACGATCTGCGGGATCTCGACGTAAGCGTCAGTGGTGACCTCACCGGCCACGTGCACCAGGCCGGTAGTGGCCATGGTCTCTACGGCTACGCGGGATTCAGGATCCGCGGCCAGCAACGCATCAAGAATGGAGTCGCTGATCTGGTCGCAAATCTTATCCGGGTGCCCTTCGGTGACCGACTCTGAGGTGAAGAGCCGGAGCTTGGACGGGGTGCCATGGTGTTCATGGTGCAGCGGTAAAGTCACTCGACCACCTTACTGGGTTGCGGGACGGCGGCATCTTCCGTGTGTCCCTTTGCTAAGAATTCCGGTGTGGGTTCGGTTACACAGCGGGAAAAACCCGTGCGAGCTCGGCGCCCACCCGGTCGATCACGGCAGCAGCAACGTCGGCCTTGGAACCGGCCGCGGATTCCGGCTCTGCCCCGTGTCCGGAAAGAATGACGACGGAGTTGTCGTCCTGGCCGAAGACTCGGCCGATGCCAACATGGTTGACCACCAGGAGGTCGCAGCCCTTGCGCTTGAGCTTGGCCGTGGCGTGTTCCAGGACGTCCCCCTGGGCATCGCCCGTTTCTGCCGCGAAACCCACGATCAGTTGCTTGCCGCCTTCGGCGTTCCGCCGCTCAACGAGCTCGTGCAGGATATCCGGATTCCGAACCAGGTGCACCAACGGTGCGTCCTCGCCGTCGACCTTCTTGATCTTGGTGTCTGAAACTTCTGCCGGACGGAAGTCCGCCACAGCGGCAGCCATAATAACGACGTCGGAATCGGCCGCCGCTTTCAGCGCCGCTTCCCGCAACTCCAAGGCCGACTCAACGCGGACAAGCTCGACGCCGGCCGGCGGCTCGACGTCCATATGGGCCGCAAGGAAACGGACAGTGGCTCCGGCGGACAGCGCGGCAGCGGCCAGGGCCGCGCCTTGCTTTCCCGATGAGCGGTTGCCCAGGAAGCGCACCGGATCCAAGGCTTCCCTGGTTCCGCCGGCGGAGATGGTAACGACGCGTCCGGCAAGGAGACCGGACTGGCTGCCCTGTACCGGCGAGGATTCCGTGCCGGCAAGGGCCATGGCAGCAGCGAAGATCGCTTCAGGTTCCGGCAGGCGGCCCGGGCCCGAGTCCGCGCCGGTAAGGCGCCCGGAGGCAGGCTCAAGGACTGTAACGCCGCGTCTGCGCAATGTCTCCACGTTGGCCTGGGTTGCGGCGTGTTGCCACATTTCCGTGTGCATGGCCGGAGCAAAGAGGACAGGCCCGTGGGCCATGAGGAGCGTGTTGGTAAGGAGGTCGCCCGCCTGTCCGGTGGCTGCCTTGGCCAGGAGGTCGGCCGTGGCCGGAGCCACGACGATCAGGTCCGCCTCATGTCCCAATCGGACATGGTTGACCTTCTCGACGTCGTCAAAGACGCTGTTGCTCACCGGATTGCCCGAGAGGGCCTCCCATGTAGCCACACCAACAAAGCGGGTGGCCGCTTCCGTGGGAATGACCGTCACCTTGTGACCGGCTTCAGTAAAAAGCCGGAGGAGCGATGCAACCTTGTAGGCTGCGATCCCTCCCCCGACTCCGAGGACTATGCGCACGTGACCTCCGTCAACAGGCAGTCTGTTTTATTCTGTGGGCTCGATCGGCGTGGAGACCAGGAGGCCTTCGTTGATCTCGCGCAGGGCGATCGAAAGCGACTTTTCGTTCAGCTTGGTGTCGACCAGCGGGCCAACGTACTCGAAGAGGCCCTCGTGAAGCTGGGCGTAGTACGCATTGATCTGGCGGGCACGCTTGGCGCCGAAGATTACCAGGCCGTACTTGGAATCGGCAGCCTCAAGCAGCGAATCGATCGGCGGGTTGATGATGCCTTCAAGGTTCGTGGACACGAATTCTCCAAATTCTAGCGGGCCAACAAATGCAGGCGCTTTAGCGCCCGTGCGGGGTAAGCCCCATGAGTGAAACAAGCTCGTCCGCTGCCCGGCGAACGTCGTCATTGATGACGGTGTGGTCAAACTCCGGTTCAGCAGCAAGTTCCAGTTTAGCTGTTTCCAGCCTGCGCTGCTGTTCCTCGGGTGTTTCGGTGCCGCGGCCCACCAGGCGCCGCACCATTTCATCCCAGCTGGGCGGGGCCAGGAACACGAAATTAGCGTCCGGCACCGCGGCCTTGACCTGCCGCGCGCCCTGGAGGTCGATCTCGAGGAGGACTGATTTGCCTTCGGCGATGGCCGCGTTCACCGTGCTGCGGAGCGTGCCGTAGCGGTTGTGGCCGTGGACAACGGCCCACTCCAGGAGTTCGCCCTGGTCGACCAGCGAGTCGAACTCCTCGGCGGACTTGAAGAAGTAGTGGACTCCGTCTTTCTCTCCCGGCCGGGCGGCCCGGGTGGTTGCCGAGACTGAGAGCCAGACCTCCGGATAGTTGTCCCTGATGTAGGTTGAAACGGTTCCCTTGCCAACGGCAGTGGGGCCTGCAAGGACAGTCAGTCCAGGATTCTTGCTCACGGATTCCTTCGGGGAGATGCGTCAAACGCTTTGCTGGGTATCCATAAAATCTACCAGCGCCCGGGCCTGGTGAATTCCCAGTCCCCTGATCCGCCGGGATCCGGCAATTCCAATCTCGGCCATGATCCCCGCAGCCCTGACGGGTCCAATGCCCGGCAGGGCCTCCAGCAATTCCACCACCCGCATGCGGGCTATCGCCTCGTCCGTTGTGCCCGAGGAGATCAGCTCGGCAATGCTCAGCTCACCGCGCTTGAGCCTTTCCTTGGCTGCTGCACGCACGGCACGTGCCTTCGCAGCCTTTTCAAGGGCATCGGAACGTTCCTGCGGTGTCAGCTCTTTAAGGCCCACTGCCAAACCCCTGTCAGATCGAGTTTGTGATCCAGATCACGCGGACTGATCCTGAACCTACCGGCAGGGGCCCGGTTGCGCAATGACGGTTGGCAACTTACTCGGAGCGGAGCCCGTCCAGTGTTTCCCCGGTTGCCACCCGCAGGGCCGCAACCGACGGACCCGCGGCCAGGATTCCCCGGCTCGATGTCGCAAGGACACTCGGATACGCGGCCCCAAAAGTGGCACGGAGATCGGCAGGGGTAGCGCCCTGGGCACCGAGTCCCGGGGCCAGGATGGCACCACGGACCGGACCAAGGTCAATGTCGAGGTCCTCCAACGCCGAACCAATGGTGGCACCCACCACCAAGCCAACCGAACCCAGGGCCCCGTCATAGCGCCGGTTCTCCGCGGCAGCCTCGGCCACAATGCGCCGGGCAACGGAATCAGCGCCGCCAACATGCTGGACGGACTTGCCCTCCGGGTTGGACGTCAACGCGAGCACAAACACTCCCCTGCCGTACTGGGCGGCGAGATCCAACGCCGGACGAAGTGACTCAAAGCCGAGGTATGGGCTCAAGGTCACAGAATCCGCGGCCAAGGATGACCCGTCACGCAGCCAGGCGTCGGCGTAGGCAGCCATCGTGGAACCAATGTCACCACGCTTGGCGTCAGCGATACTGAGGACCCCCGCCTCCGAGGACGCAGCCAGAGTGCGCTCCAGCACAGCCATTCCCGCAGACCCATGCCGCTCGTAGAGGGCCACCTGCGGCTTCACCGCGGCAGCGAGGGAAGCCACTGCCTCCACCACCGTCAGCGAAAAGCGCTCCAGCCCGGCGGCGTCGTCGTTCAGTCCCCACTCAGCCAAGAGCTGCGGGTGCGGGTCGATCCCGACGCACAGCGGTCCGCGGGCAGTCATGGCGGCAGCCAGCCGGGAGCCAAAGGACTCCCGGGCCGGCTGCTGCTCCTGCTGTGGCGAAGCAGACTCAGGCATTGGCTGCTTCCACTGCGGCTGCCAGATTCGCTGCGTGCTCCTGCAGGCTGGTCACCGACCATTCGTAAGTGCGCAGCGCCTCAATGGCCTGTACAGCTGCGTTGAACTCGGCAACGGTGGTGATGCAAGGGATGCCGATGGACGTTGCTGCGGCACGGAGTTCGTATCCGTCGCTGCGGGCTTCACCGCCGGAAGGGGTGTTGAAGACCATGTCGATCTCGCCGGCAACGACGAGGTCCGCGATGGTTCCTTCGCCTTCGGCGCTGCTGCCCTCGGCTACCTTGCGCACCGGAGTGGCTTGGATGCCGTTGCGGCGCAGGACATCTGCCGTGCCGCCGGTGGACACGATCTCGAAACCGAGGTCGGAGAGCCGCTTGACGCCCATGATCACCGAGCGCTTGTCGCGGTTTGCCACGGAGACGAAGATCTTGCCTTCCGTGGGGAGCGCGTTGTTGGCTGCGGCCTGGCTCTTGGCGAATGCCGTATCGAAGTGCTTATCGATACCCATGACTTCACCGGTGGAGCGCATTTCCGGGCCGAGCAGTGAGTCCACAACCTTGCCCTCCGGGGTGCGGAAGCGGCTGAACGGCAGGACGGCTTCCTTGACGGCAACCGGGGCGTCCAAGGGCAGCGTGGAGCCGTCCCCGGTCTCCGGCAGCATCTTGTAGGCAGTACGGAGCTGATTGATGGTGACACCCGTGCCGATGAGCGCGGCGGCCTTGGCCATCTGGACACCCGTGGCCTTGGAGACGAACGGAACCGTGCGGGAGGCACGCGGGTTGGCTTCCAGGACGTACAGGACATCGGAGGCAAGCGCGAACTGGATGTTGATCAGGCCGCGGACACCTACACCCTCGGCGATGGCACGCGTGGCAGTGCGCACGCGTTCGATCACGTTGTTGCCCAAGGTGATGGGAGGCAGGACGCACGCGGAGTCGCCGGAGTGGATACCGGCCTCTTCGATGTGTTCCATGATGCCGCCGAGGTACATGTCGGTGCCATCGAAGAGGGCGTCAACGTCGATTTCGACGGCGTCCTCAAGGAAGCGGTCGATCAGCACCGGGTGGTCCGTGGTGATCTCGGTGGCGTTGGCGATGTAGCGGGAGAGGTTGGCTTCGTCGTAGACGATCTCCATGCCACGGCCACCCAGGACGTAGGACGGGCGCACCAGGACCGGGTAGCCGATCTCGTCGGCGATCTTCTTGGCGTCCTCGAAGGAAACGGCGGTGCCGTTCTTCGGGGAGGTCAAGCCAGCCTCGTCCAGGACACGTGCAAAGGCGCCACGGTGCTCGGCGAGGTCGATGGCCTCGGGCGAGGTACCCAGGATCGGCACGCCCGCATCGGCGAGCTGCTGTGCCAGCTTGAGCGGGGTTTGGCCGCCGAGCTGAACGAAGACACCCATGACGCCGCCGGTGCGTTCTTCTGCCGCGATGACCTCGAGGACGTCCTCAAGGGTCAGCGGTTCGAAGTACAGGCGGGTGGAGACGTCATAGTCGGTGGAGACGGTCTCGGGGTTGCAGTTGACCATGACGGTCTCGTACCCGGCCTTGCGCAGTGCCATGGAGGCGTGCACGCAGGAGTAGTCAAACTCGATGCCCTGGCCGATGCGGTTGGGACCGGAGCCGAGGATGATGACCGAGGGCTTGGCGTGCAGGCCCACTTCATCCTCCTCGTCATAGGACGAGTAGTGGTACGGGGTGTAAGCGGCGAACTCCGCAGCGCAGGTGTCCACTGTCTTGTACACCGGACGGATGCCCAGGGCCTGCCGGACGCCACGGACTACTGCCTCATTGTTGTGCGTCAACGCACCGATCTGCTCATCGGAGAAACCGTGGCGCTTGGCGTTGCGCAGCATTTCCTCGGTCAGCACGCCGGCCTTGCGGATCTCCTGCGCGGTCTCGTTGAGCAACTGCAGCTGGTCCAGGAACCAGGGGTCGATCTTGGTGGCTTCGAAGAGGTCTTCCACGCTGGCGCCGCCCAGCATTGCCCGCTGCACCTGGTGCAGGCGGTCAGTGGTGGGACGCTTGGCCTTCTCAATGAGCTCGGCAACTTCATATTCGGGTACGGAGCTGAAGTCCAGCTGCGAGCCCTTCTGCTCCAGGGAGCGCAAGGCCTTCTGCAGCGCCTCTGTGAAGTTGCGTCCCATGGCCATCGCTTCGCCGACGGACTTCATGGTGGTGGTGAGGGTGTTGTCCGCTGCCGGGAACTTCTCGAACGCGAAACGGGGAACCTTGACCACGACGTAGTCCAGGGTCGGCTCGAACGACGCCGGCGTCTTCTGCGTGATGTCGTTGGGGATCTCGTCCAGTGTGTACCCGAGCGACAGCTTGGTGGCGATCTTGGCGATGGCGAAACCTGTTGCCTTCGATGCCAGGGCCGAAGAGCGGGAAACGCGGGGGTTCATCTCGATGACCACCACGCGGCCCGTGGCGGGGTCGATGGCGAACTGGATGTTGCAGCCACCGGTGTCCACGCCGACTTCGCGAATGACGGCGATGGAGACGTCGCGCAGCTTCTGGTACTCGCGGTCCGTGAGCGTCAGGGCCGGGGCAACCGTGATGGAGTCACCGGTGTGGACACCTACGGGATCGAAGTTCTCGATGGAACAGACAACAACGACGTTGTCGTTCTTGTCGCGCATCATCTCCAGCTCATATTCCTTCCAGCCGAGGATGCTCTCTTCGAGCAGGACCTCGGTGGTGGGGCTGTACTGGAGGCCCTGGCCGACGATGCGGCGAAGGTCGTCCTCGTTGTACGCCAGGCCGGAGCCCAGGCCACCCATGGTGAAGGAAGGACGGACCACCATCGGGTAGCCGAGGTCTTCCGCTGCCGTGAATGCCTCCTCCATGGTGTGGATGATGTGGCTGCGTGCGGACTCCGCGCCACAACGCTCCACTACGCCCTTGAATTTCTCGCGGTCTTCGCCGAGTTCAATGGCGGCAATGTTCGCACCAATGAGTTCTACGTTGTACTTCTCCAGCACGCCGTTCTTGTCCAGCGCGATGGCGGTGTTCAGTGCCGTCTGGCCACCCAGGGTGGGCAGAATGGCGTCCGGGCGCTCCTTGGCGATGATCTTCTCCACCACCTCCGGGGTGATGGGCTCAACGTAGGTGGCATCCGCGAACTCGGGGTCCGTCATGATGGTGGCCGGGTTGGAGTTCACGAGGATGACGCGAAGGCCTTCCTCCTTGAGGACACGAAGGGCCTGGGTGCCGGAGTAGTCGAACTCGGCGGCCTGGCCGATGACGATCGGGCCCGAGCCAATGACGAGGACGCTCTTGAGATCTGTACGCTTGGGCATTACTTCTTGTCCTCAGTCTTGGAGTCGTTGGTGTTATCGCCTGTGGCCTTGGACTTGGTGTCGGCCATGAGGTCGATGAAGCGGTCAAAGAGGTAGGCGGCATCGTGCGGGCCAGCCGCGGCTTCGGGGTGGTACTGGACCGAGAATGCGGGGATGTCGAGGCAGGCGAGCCCTTCAACGACGTCGTCGTTCAGGGAAACGTGGCTGACTTCAACGCGACCATAACGCTCTTCCGGGGCCACCGTGGCGCCGTTCAGCGGCGCGTCGACGGCGAAGCCGTGGTTCTGCGAAGTGATTTCCACCTTGCCCGTGCGACGGTCCATGACCGGCTGGTTGATGCCGCGGTGGCCGTAGCGGAGCTTGTAGGTACCGAAGCCAAGGGCGCGGCCGAGGATCTGGTTGCCGAAGCAAATGCCGAAGTACGGCAGCTTCTCATCCAGCACCGAACGCAGGAGCTTCACCTGGTGATCGGCCGTCGCGGGGTCGCCCGGACCGTTGGACATGAAGAAACCGTCCGGGTTCACGGCGTTGACGTCCTCAACCGTGGAGGTAGCCGGCAGGACATGGACACGCACGCCACGCTCGGCGAAACGTACCGGGGTCATGGCTTTGATGCCCAGGTCCACAGCTGCGATGGAGAAGCGCGGTTCGCCTTCCCAGCCGTGGTCCTTGGGCTCAACAACATAGGCCTCGTCAATGGAGACTTCCTCGGCCAGGGCTGCGCCTTCCATCGGAGCACTTGCCAGGACGGTGTCGAGCAGCTCCTTGTCGGTTGCCTGGGCGGCTTCGCCGGAGAAGATGCCTGCGCGCATGGTCTTGTGCTCGCGGAGGTGGCGGGTGATGGCCCTGGTGTCCACTCCCTGGATACCGACGATTCCCTGCTCGGTGAGTTCGTCATCCAGCGAACGCTCGGAGCGCCAGTTGGAGGGTCGGCGTGCGGCGTCGCGCACAATGTACCCGGCTACCCAAATGCGGCGGGACTCAGCGTCGTCGCTGTTGACGCCGGTGTTGCCGATGTGCGGCGCCGTCTGGACAACCAGTTGGCGTGCGTAGGAGGGATCGGTGATGGTCTCCTGGTAGCCGGTCATGCCGGTGGCGAAGACGGCCTCACCGAGCGCGGTTCCCTGGGCGCCATAGCTGCGGCCGCGGAACACGCGGCCGTCTTCGAGCACCAGCACTGCTGCTGAGGAGGTGGGGGTGGTGGCTGCTTTACTATCCGTCACTTTATTACTTTCCACTATCGGCATCTGCCTGAGGGGCTGCGGAGATCAATTCCTGGAGGGCTTCGAGGAGGAGCTGCTTGTCGGCTGCGTGCCTGGACCGGAAACCGGTGTCCAGCTCACGGCTGCCCAGTTTCCAGCTGATGACCAGGAGTCCGTCCTTTTCGACGAACTTCCCTGTCATGCCGTCCGCTGGGCGGCTGTCCTGCACCGCGGAGCGCGGGATGAACACCGGGGCGGCACCCGACCGGTCGAACAGCACGCCTTCGGCGTGGATGCTCAGTTCCGCGTTGGTCCGGATTCCCAGGCCCTGGACGGCAATTCGGTCCAGCCAGTCGCCCGCCGTGGTGGTTGCCACGTACTGGCCCTCCGCGACGACGGTGGCAGGGGTCAGCTGCTCCGGCACCGCGGGAAGGCGTTCGACGTCGGCTTGTCGCCTCAGGCGGTTCCGCCAACCCAGCCAGAGCATCGCCAGCACGACGGCGATCAACGGAACCGTGATGAGCACGGTCAGTGTCTGGTTGTCCATCAGTTACCGCTGACTGCAGGGTAGCGGTACGGGGTGTTGAGTTTGCCGTCGAGGACAGTGGGGTGGCCCTTGAAGAAGGTCGCCACCACTGAACCGGGCAGCTCTTTGCCCTTGAACGGTGAATTGCGGCCCATGGTTGCCATTTTATGGGGGTCGACGGTCCAACGCGCAGCCGGGTCCACCAAGATGACGTTGGCGGGCTCGCCAACCTCCAAGGGACGGCCTTGGTCGGCAACACGTCCGATCACCGCCGGAGTGAACGAAGTAACCCTGGCGAAGTCGGCCCAGGTCATCAATCCGGTTTCGATCATGGTTTCCTGCACCACGGAGAGCGCTGTCTCCAGGCCCGTCATGCCCATGGCGGCCTGGGCCCACTCACATTCTTTGTGCTCGCTGGGGTGCGGAGCGTGGTCGGTGCCGACGACGTCGATAGTGCCGTCGGCCAGGCCTTCGCGCAGCGCCTGCACGTCGGCGTCCGTACGGAGCGGCGGGTTGACCTTGTACACGGGGTCGTAGCTGCGGACCAGTTCGTCGGTCAGGAGCAGGTGGTGCGGGGTGACTTCGGCAGTGACGTTGATGCCGCGGGCCTTCGCCCAGCGCACGATCTCCACGGAACCGGCGGTGGAGACATGGCAGACGTGAAGGCGCGAACCCACGTGCTGGGCGAGCAGGACGTCGCGGGCAATTATGCTCTCTTCGGCCACGGCCGGCCAACCGGTCAGCCCAAGCACCGCCGAGACAGCACCTTCGTTCATCTGTGCCCCGGCGGTAAGGCGCGGTTCCTGCGCGTGCTGGGCCACCACGCCGTCGAACGCTTTGACGTACTCCAGCGCACGGCGCATGATGACGGGATCGTGGACGCAGATGCCGTCATCGGAGAACATCCGGACCTGTGCGCGTGAGTCCGCCATGGCGCCGAGCTCGGCGAGCTGCTCACCGGCCAATCCCACGGTGACCGCGCCGACCGGGCGTACGTCAACCCAACCGGACGCCCGGCCCAGGCTGTGGACCTGCTCGACGACGCCGGCAGTATCCGCTACGGGGTTGCTGTTGGCCATGGCGTGCACGGCGGTGAAGCCTCCCAACGCAGCGGCACGGGTTCCGGTTTCCACCGTTTCAGCGTCCTCCCGGCCCGGTTCGCGGAGGTGCGTGTGGACATCGACCATGCCCGGCAGGGCAACGAGGCCATTGCCGTCGATGACTGTGGCGTCATCGTCCGCGAGGTCCTTCCCGCGTGCTTCGATGATGCCGTCGCGGATCAAGAGGTCTTCAGCTTCACCGCCGAGGATGGCTGCCCCACGAATCAGGTAGGTGTTCTCTGCCATCAGTTGGTCTCCTTGCTGGACTGGATTGCGTTCGGGGCGGCTTCGCGGGAATCCCCGGAGAGCAGCAGGTAAAGGGCGGCCATGCGGACCGAAACGCCGTTGCGTACCTGCGCAAGCACAGTGGAACGCGGCGAATCCGCGGCGGCGGACGATATTTCCAGGCCCCGGTTCATGGGGCCGGGGTGCATGATGATGGTGTCCTTCATGCCAAGGTCATCCAAGGCACGGAGCCGTGCGTCGTCGAAACCCCAGCGGCGCGAATACTCGCGGGTGGACGGGAAGAACGACGCGTTCATCCGCTCACCCTGGACACGCAACATCATCATGGCGTCAATGCCGGCTTCCAAGGTCTCGTCCAGGTTGTAGCTGACCTTGCAGGGCCAGTGCTCGACGCCGATGGGCAGCAAGGTGGGTGGCGCCACCAACGTGACCTCTGCGCCCAGGGTTTTCAGCAACCAAACGTTGGAGCGGGCGACGCGGGAATGCAGGACGTCGCCGGCGATTGCCACCCTCATGCCCTTCAGGTCGGCGCCCGTTGAGGCCGTACCCCTGAGCTGAGCCCAGTGCCGGCGCATGGTGAACGCGTCCAGGAGGGCCTGCGTGGGGTGCTCATGGGTGCCGTCGCCGGCGTTGATCACGGCAGCGTCGATCCAGTCCGTCGCAGCGAGGCGATGGGGTGCGCCTGAGGCCCAGTGTCGGATGACCACTGCGTCAGCGCCCATGGCAGCCAAGGTCTGCGCGGTGTCCTTGAGCGATTCGCCCTTGGACACCGAAGAACCCTTGGCCGCGAAGTTGATGACGTCGGCGGACAGGCGTTTGGCTGCGGCTTCGAAGGAGATGCGCGTGCGGGTGGAGTCCTCGAAGAAAAGGTTCACCACTGTCCTGCCGCGCAGGGCAGGAAGTTTCTTCACTTCACGCTCGCCCACTGCGGACATTTCCTCGGCTGTATCCAGGACCCGGATGGCATCGAAGGCGCTGAGGTTCTCGGTGGAAAGAAGGTGCTTCACTTGCCGGCCTCGATAACTACTTCGTTGACGGGCACGCCGTCCACGGAGTCGATTTCCTCCAGGTGGACGCGGACTTTCTCGGACGAAGACGTCGGCAGGTTCTTGCCTACGTGGTCGGCACGGATCGGAAGTTCCCGGTGCCCCCGGTCCACCAGGACAGCCAGCCGGACAATCCTGGGGCGGCCAAGGTCAACCAAGGCGTCCAACGCCGCGCGGATGGTCCGTCCTGAGTAGAGGACGTCGTCGATCAGGACGACAACCTTGTTGTCGATCCCGGACAAAGGAAGCCGGGTGTGGCGCGGGGGCCGGGTGGGCTGGTGTGAGAGATCGTCACGGAACATGGTGACATCCAGTTGGCCGACAATCGTTTCGGCGTTGACCGTGGGGTCGGCAGCTGCGATTTTGTCGGCGAGCCGCACGGCCAAAGGATAGCCACGGCTGGGAATGCCCAGAAGAACCAGGTCCTGGGAGCCCTTGTTGGCTTCAAGGATCTCGTGGGCGATACGAGTGAGCGCACGGTCAATGTCCGCCTGGTTGAGGACAACCCGCGACGGCACGTGCGCTGAAGTGACTTCAGTCATCGCTCGTCTCCCCTTTCCCCGCCTCACGGGACGGAATTAAAAAAGGAATATTTGCTTTTCCAAGCTACCACAACGGCACTTTCAG
>Ga0256898_1000341_pt1 | contig 18917 bp, 27 predicted proteins | sample MC6MC0686MT_FD_186333 | JGI IMG/M metagenome (GOLD analysis project Ga0256898, IMG submission 186333) | Metatranscriptome of enriched soil aggregate microbial communities from Iowa State University, Ames, United States - MC6-MC0686-MT... | ecosystem: Environmental > Terrestrial > Soil >... | reverse complement strand
CGCCCGACTCGCGCTCCATCTTGCTTTCCGCCGTCCAGGTGCAGGCGATTTGGAACTCAGGGCCGTAAACCGTTTCGCCGGTCATCATGTCGATCGACACGAAGGGCCGCACCGTCGCGATATTCGTGTAGCTCCAGTTGGCGGTGGCGCTCATTCGTGGCACCCGCCCTTGGCGATCCACATGCCCGCAAACGCCTTCCTGGTCGGGTCGGGCGGGATCAGCTCAGAGGCGCACCTGTACTTGTCCAGGCCGCGCAGCAGCGAGAGAGCGCCGCTCCATCGGTCGGCAAACCCCTGATACCGGAACGAGCGAGACGCGCCGCTAGGAGCCGTCTGGCTGCTGATGTAGCGATCGCCCTGCCCTAGGCCCATCAGGCTCAACAGGTACAACTGGATCAGTAGCGCGGTTTCCGGCGTGTAATGCTCATCCAAACATTCCTGGATGCTGTTTGCCTGGGCGACCAGCGCCGTCAGGACGAACCCCGGCAGGACGATCCCCTGGCCTTCCAGATACTGCTTGGCTTGGTCGATCGTCACCATTTCCAGACCTCAAAATAGAAATGGCCCCACCATCAGGCAGGGCCAAAAGAAAACCGCCCGTGGGCGGTTAGTTGGCGGCAGGCTTCAGCGGCTCACCGTCGGGCAGCAACGCGGCGAGCTCGTCGGCACCCTTGCGGCCGTCGTGCTCGACCTTCAGTTCCTTCAGGCGGGCAACGATCAGGGCCTTCCGATCCTTCTCGTTCAAGTCTGCGGCGCCGGGCGTCGCAGGCGTCAGATTGCCCGACCGACTTTCGCCGGGTGCAGCAGCGCGAATGCGGTCCGCTTCCTGACGAGCGTCTTCCAGGATGCGGTCTGCCTCTTCGCGGGCGGCACCGACGATACGCTCTGCCTCGGCGTGAGCATCTGCGGCCATGCCCTCGACCGCACGCTTGGCCTGCTCCAGGATGCGCTCGGCTTCCGCGGTGGCGGTTACGGTCACGTCAACGCTCAAAGCGCCAATCGTGGAATCGCCATCGGCCTTTCGCACCCGGGTACGGTACAGCGGGTGCGCCGCCTGCTCCGGCGAAAGTTCGATCACGGCGCCGGGTAGCAGCGACTCAGCGCCGATGATCTTGCGCAGGAGGATGTACTTGGATTTCGCCATGATTCCCCCTTATGCCGCGCTGGCATACAGCACGCCGCTACGGCCCTGCGCATCGGCCTTGACCTGCAAGCCCGAGGCGCCCCACACCAGCACATGCCAATCGTCCATCGGCGTGACGCGCGGTATCGGCGTGGTGGTGACAGGCATGCCGACGACCGGGCGGATGTACTCGCTGGACAAGATGATGGCCAGGAATTCATTGCCGGTTACGGTGTCGGTGCGCTTGAAGCCGGCCACACCGGGAATGCGTTGCAGACCCAGGAGGATCGTTTCAACGTTGCTGGTGCCGGGATTGGCGATGCGCAGAAGGTTGAACCAGATCGCGTCCGAGATGTAGAACGTGACATTGCCGACGGCGTTGTTGCCTTGCCCTTGCAGCGCCTGCAGGGCTGCCACGAAGGCGCCCCACGCTTGATCAAAGGTAAGCGTCGGGCTCGTCAGGTCCACGTTCAGGCCAGCAGCGCCGAGGTTCAGCGCAATCGTGTTCGGATTGTTCTTAATGCCGAACGCCTGATAGCTCTTGTACGTCAGGTCCGGGGTGCCGTCGACGAAGTTGTCGACGGTGCGCTTGCGGACAAAGCGCGTAGCAGCGGCCTGGTCGTCCAGCAGAGCGTCGTAGCCTTCCGAGCGCATGCCTTCCAGCTCGCGCCAGATGCGGCCGACTTGCGTGGAGTGAACCAGAACGATGGCGCCGTCATAGTCGAAGCTGACGTGGTTCACGGGCTTGCGGTGCTGGCCGTCGATGCTGGACCGGACTTCCAGCTCATCCGCGCCGTAGCGGCGGTATTCGCTGACGATCTTGCCGATGTGGACGTTGCGCGCCAGGGGCATCAGGTCGTTCAGCAGGACACCGCCCTCATCGGACAGCATCAGCGTCTTGGTCTGCGTATCGAAATCACGCCACACCTCGCCGGGAATGCGCGCCTCGTTCACTTCCAGGCCGGCGGCCTTCATCAGGCCGGTTTCGTGGTCCCAGTTCGCGGTACGTGCGTTCACGATGAACTGGTGCTGCTTCTTCAGGCCGGAATTCGCTTCCAGGCCCTTTTTGTCTACGTAAAAAGCCATTTTCGGCCTCCTTAGCGGATCTTGATCGGGACCAACTGGTCCAGCGTCGACGTGGTCGGGGTCGTGCCGGGGAAGGCATTGGCCGGGTCATCGATGTACGCATGGATCGGGTCGTCAGTGACGGCCAGAGCGAATCGGCCATCGACGTTGATCGTCAGGGGCACGTCGTCGGCGATCGCGACGCCGGCCACCAAGCGGCCAACCATCAAGTCTGCCGAACGAGGGGTGTACAGACGCATGGACGAGCCGCCGCCAACCTGGTTGTCGTCGACGGAGCCGTGCAACTGCTCGCCGATCAGGTACCAGAAGTCACGCACTCCGGTGATCCCCTTCTGGACGGTCATGTCGCCTGCGGCGGAGGTGATGGTGACCGCCGTGCCAGGCAGGAAGGTGCCCGTGGTCGGCGCGTTCACTTCGCGCGTTTCGGGCGTGGTGCGATGAACGCCGCCACGGTAAATCTTGTTCCATTTCACAGCCATGATCTGGGCTCCTTATTCCGGGACTTCGTCGAAGCGCGGCTTGCCGGAATCGGCAACCTGGCCGTTGGTGATCGGCGCAGCAGTGCCGAGCGCCTTGAACATCGCGTCCAAGGGCTCGCCATGCAGCGCATTGGCGACGATGTCACCATGCACGGCGGCCACGGCCTTTTTCTTTTCGGCCTCTTCGGCCTTGGCGTTCGCGGTCAACGCGTCAGACAAGGCCTTGTGGTTGGTCTCCAAGCCTTGGATCTTGTCCGTCAAAGGCTTGAGTTGTTCCGCCAGGTTGGCGGCGAAGGCTTTGCTGATGTCGTTGGTCAGCTCGGCCTTTTCTTCAGCGGTCAGAGGCATATTGCCCTCCAGAGTGTTATCAGGCCGAGCCTGATGGTTGAAAATTCGTTTGACGCTGTTCACCACGGCGGTGACCCAGGATTCCTTTCTGACGACTGGAGATCCGACATCATCGAAGACGATCGTTCCGCCTTCGGTGGCATAGCCGTAGACTTCGGCCACGCCGCCGTTGCGCACGAGGACAACTTGGGTATCGGTGAAGTCGGCAACCCAGACGTAATCCTCGGCACCCGGGGCGAAGCGTGTCTTGGCTGCGGCCTGGATGCGGTTCTCGCGCTCGCGGAAGGATTCACCCACCAGGACGCCGGCATTCACATGGAGCGGCTTCGCCTGATCCGCATTGACCATCAGGCCCACACCCTGCTCGGGAGTGGCTGCGCCCGGCTCGTCAAGCAGAATGGCGTCGTGGTCGATACCGTGAATCTTGGCGGTCCATTCATACCCGTCGGCGTTGACGACCGGCTCGCGCTCCAGGAAGACGGCGACGCTGGTATGCACCGGCTCACCCTCCCCCTTCTCAAGCTGCTCTACGCGCTCAATCACGCGCCGGCCGCCCTCCGTGTTCTGTGCGACCTCCACGTCGATCCACTTTTCGGTGTAGACGCGGTTGCCGACTAGCTTGGTATTTCGGTTCCAGGCGCCGATGTACCCCACATTGAGACCTTCCGGCGAGAAGGCGGACACAAAATTGCCATTCACGGTCGGATGACCAAGCGGAGCCAGCGTGCCATCAAGCTTCTTGTAGTTGGCGACGATCTGGTCTTTCGGGTACAAGCCGCCGTTCATGACCACGTCAAACGGCATCGTGTAGCTTGGGATTACGATGTGCTCGCGGCCGTTGTGCTGCTCGCGCCGGATCGACTTGCTGTTGACCTGGGCGCGGATGTTCACCTGCATTGGCATGGCTATTCCTTGTCATCGGCCCAGGGGCCGTTGCCTTTGTCTTTCATCACCTGGTAGTTCTTACGCGCCCGGTCGACGATGGCCGGCACGAGCGGTTCGCCCTTCTCGTCCACCAGGACCGATACTTGGCTGCACTTGCAGTTGATGGCGTTGGCATCGCGCGCGTACCAATCGCGGGTTTCTTCGCTCGTGAAGAGCTTCGCGTGACGGCGGGCATGAGTCAGGCGCGTGGTCGGGCTTAGCGCGGACATGTGCATCAGCTTCGCCTGGGTGCCGTAGTCTTCCTGGGCCTGGTCTTGTTCATCCCACCGCGCGCGCCGCAGCGCCATCGGCACTTCAGTACGCGCGATACGGTGGCCCCGGCGCGCTTCTATACCTGTCTGCTCCGTCAAATTCCGAGCGATGTCGCGCGGATTCAATCCCCGGCCGATACCGTCGGACAGGATGCGGGACATGTCCGCTTTCACCTGACCGGACAGGCCTTTCATTTCCTCAAACTCGCGCGCTCGCACCAGGGACAGACGCGCTTGGTATGGCTCGGACCTGAGTAAGGCTTGCAGCGAGTCACGCCCCGCCTTGTATGCTGGCGACTGCTGGCCAAGGTTGGCGAACTCCTGCGCTGTGCCGCGTTGGTACGCTACGCCCACATACGACTCAAACAGCCAAAGGTTGCGCTCCCCGCCCTCCAGCAGAATGTCATCGACCAGGCGGTCCGTATCGGCAAAGACCGAGGACAGCAGCGCCTGATCAAGGCGGAACGTGTAGCGCTTGTTGACGACCGGCTCCGCTGGAATGCGGCCCAGCGCTTCAACGTAGCCACTCCAAATCCGCCGCATGCGCCGGTCGAAGTCCTTCATGGCGCCCCGCTCCAGCCGATCTACCCCTGTCGGGTCTGCCTGATTACTCGGCAGGATCGGTGATCGGGCCATCGTCGTCCTCGTCTTCGTCGGGCAATGGCTCGGAGTCGTCGCTAGCGTCGTATCCTGCCGCCTCGCGAATCTCGTCCGTCGTGAACACCTCGGCGCCTGAACTCTGAGCGGTCTGGTTGATCTCGCTCATCAACTTGGCGTTACCCAGCTTGTCGGCCTGGGTGGCTTCGGTCAGGTCGTCCCACATCACGGTGTATTCGGAGATTTGCTTGACCACTCCGATGCGCGTCAGGTGCTCCACTAGGTCGTGGATTTCCATCCCCAGGTCGGCACGCCGCGACTGGCACCGGGCATTGAAGTATTTCTGGTCTTCCGAACTGGCGCGCTCGCCGGTCTGCATACCAACCAGTATCTTGCTGGGGATATCCAGTGCGGCGCCGGCCGTTTGCAGGTTGACGTTGTACGTCGGGCCGGGGTCGGCAACGGCGGTAACCAGCGGATTGACCGTGGCGCCCTGCGTGACCAACAGAGCGTCGTTGCCTCGATTGACCTCACGGGCCGCCTCATTGAAGCGGGCCTGCAATTGGTCCAGCGACACACCATAGGCCTGGGCGATGCTGCCCAGGTCCACGTCCTTGTCATAGTTCACCGACAGCTGCCGGGAAGCGTTCTTCAGGAAGGATTCACCCGAGCCGCCCTCGACCTTTTCCAGGCTGACGAAGGCGTTGTAGGCCGGCTCCAGGAAGCCGATGGCGTCGCATGAGGCGTCGCCAAGGATGAACACGCGGTCGGGGTGGATATCCACCTTGCGCCCAGCATTCCCTTCCATTCCGTACTCGGTGTACTGCCACTTGGTGACAGCCCCGTATCCCTCATCCTGGGCGTTGGTGTTGAATCCGGCCGGCTTGAGGCTACCCGCCCAAGTAGGGATCATCTTCACCAATTGCGAGCCCTTCCGCTTGATGGGCTCGTCCCAGCGCCCACTGTCGCGGACTTGCAGCAGCAGGCCCGAGTATCGACCTACGAGACGGCGCTTGTCCGCCTCGGCCACAGAGCGCCAGAACTTCGGCGTGAAGACTTGCTTGTTTCCACGTTCCCAAGCCGTCTCGTCGGTCGCGTTGTCCTGGTCGTCGCCCTCGATTACCCAAGGGTTCGTCTTCCAGCACGCCGAAGTAATCTTGCCGATGGCGCCATGAGCGATGCCTCCACGGCGATACAGCGCGTAGAAGTCGGCAAACCCGATCTCTTCGGGGAAGCCGTACTCACACCAGGCCTGGGGCCGCTTGTTGTCGATCCCCTGGCCACCCAGCAGGCCCATGCGGGCGCGCGCGATCTGCGCTTGGCTCAGTGCGGCATTCACCGCCAACTGAAGCTGCGCGCTGTTGTTCGTGTCTGACATGCTCATTCCGATTTGAGAATCAGGCCGGGCCTGTCGTCGTGACGCACCAGGTCAACGGTTGATTGATCCGGGTCGCGCCAGACGGCTGTACCCTCGGCCCCGGCATTCTCAACAGCCACGGTGCGCGCGCACGAGACGCACTTTGCCCGCACGATCATGGACTTGCCACTAACGCGCTGCGTGACCTTGAAAATTGCCATTTACCGTCCTGGAAGAAGCATGCCGATGGGCTTGGCGCCACCGAGCTCTGTGAGTGCGTAGACCATTGCGTCCAGCCGGTCGGGCGATTTCTTCGCGGTGGCCGGGACGTATTCCATAAGTTGGTTCTCAAGTAGGTAGAGGCTGCCTTGATGGGCAACCCTGCCCTGCTCGTACAGCGCCGATATGGGCTCGGCCCGGGCGTACTTGCCTTTGCTGGCATGCACGCGAACGATGCGACCTTTGAAACCCGCATTGCGCAAAGTCTCTTCGGCCATGTCGCCGCCCTGGTTCGTCTCTATGACGATGGCGTCGGCGCGATGGTGGTCGTAGGCGCCCATTGCTTTGGTTGCCCACCCGTTCGGGGAGAACTTGCCGCTGTAGTCGCCGTCGACCGAGTATTGCTTAACATCGCCTGCGCCGTAGGAACTGGCAACAACAATGCCGGTTTCGTCGCTCTCGTCGCTGTTTGTGGCCTGCGGATCGATCGCAACCACCGTGCGATTTCGGTCATTCCGAATCTGGAGCGCGTGGGACGCGGCGATCAGCGCCTCTGTCCACAACGCACCCTCGGCATTGAACCGGCGCGGCCGCTGCATGTACTGCGCTTCGGCCGTCCGTCGATGGGCAAAGAGCGCCGTCCGGTGAGTTTCGTTGTGCTTGTAGGGCCACAGCCACCCGTCAGGCAGGCCGTGCGCAATCGGTATACCGTGCGTGTTCTCGCTCGGGTAAGGATCGCTGTTGTTTATGATCACCGGGAGATTCAGGTGGTGCCACTTTTCGCCTGACCCGCCCCGCAGCAGGTATCCGCTGAGATCCTGATAGTGGATGCGCTGCATGATGACGATCATCGGCGTCGTCTCGATCGCCAAGCGGGACTTGATCGTCTCGTTGAAGCGGTCGTTGATGCCGCCCCGCACCGTATCGCTATATGCGTCGTCGGGCTTGACCGGGTCGTCAATGATCAGCGCGCCTTGCCAGCCCGGTTCCATGTGGCCAGCCCGAAAGCCTGTGACCTGGCCGGCAGCCGACGAGGCGTACACCCCGCCGCCATGCTCAGTCCACCACATGGCCTTACTGTCGGCGTCGTCCTTCAGCGCCATCGGCCACATTGCCTGATAGGCTTGCGACTTGATGACGCCGCGCGCCGTGCTGGAGTTCAGCAGCGCCAAGTTGTGCGAGTACGACAGATGCATGAACCGGGCGCGATTGTTCAGCGCCAGACCTCGCCCGATCAGGTTGATCGTCGCGAGCTCTGTCTTGGTGTACCCAGGCGGGATATTGATGATCAGCCGCGTGATCTCACCGCTTACCACCCGGTCCAGCGTGTCCTGGATAACCTTGTGGTGCGGGGCAACGATCATCTTGTTGCCCATGCGCTGCTTGAAGAAGTACCGGGCGAAGTACAGCCCATCTTCCTCGCACTCTAGGCGCCGGGCATAGTCACGCTGGTCAGCAGTCGTCATTCGCCAGCATCTCGCGGCGGGCCTGGCGGTATTCCTCTTTGGACAGCGTGGCAAATTCCATCGGCCCGCCATTCTTGCCCATGTGCTCCACCTGTTCGCGGAACGCCCTTACGCCCACATGCCGCCCAAGCAGCTCAAGGTTCTTCACCTTGTCCGGCCACTTGATCTTCTTCAGGATGCCGATCATCTCCCGCTCTTCGCCCCGGCCCTCGAACATCTCGCCAAGGTCGAAACCAGATAGGTAGCGTCGCCATACCAGGGGCCACTCAGATACCGGCTTGAGCGACATGTCCTCGCGCATGATGTCTAGGACGTCCATCTGGTCGATCTCTACCAGCCGGCGCAGCACGTAATCAGCGTCCACCTCGACTCGGCTTGAGCGCTTTGCCTGCGCCTCTTGGACTGCCTTGGATACCTCAACATTCCTCAACAGGCGTTCGCCCTGGGATGAGGCAGTCTTCTGGCTATACCCCGCCCTTATCGCCGCTTGCGTGGCGTTGAGGTCAACGAGGTACTCATCCACGAAGCGGCGCTGTTTGTCTGTCAGCGCCATATCTACTACATTCCTTGTTACAAAACCCTTGAGTTTCCAATGATCAATCAAGACTTCATGGTTGAATTGACTTCGGCAGGTCTGAAAAAGATCTCAGAAGCCAACCCAAAGTTAGGCCAGCTAGCTGCACAGTTTCTTCAGTTCCGCGTCCTTCTCAATAACGAAAGCGACCGCGCGTGTGCGCTTATGGCAGCGGCCTTTCTTGATGACCAACTTAGGCAGCTTCTGGAAGCGAATCTGGTTCAGGATAAAAAGGTGCTCGTTAGAATCTTGGATCAGCGCGGCCCTTTGGCCACATTCTCTTCGCGCATCGACATGGCGTATGCCATGGGTCTAATCGGCAAACGAACCCTGCTGGACCTGAACCTTTTGCGCAAAATTCGTAACGAGTTTGCTCATACCGCCGAGCCACTTTCATTTGACAGCCCCAAGGTTTCTGCGTGGTGCTCTCAGCTACACCTTCGGATTGGCTCAGATGTTGTCAATGCTCGCCAAATGTTCACACGCACAATGGCGACCCTTTTCAGTGCGATCACTCAGCACCAAGTAGCGCCCAAAGGCACGCCCCCCGCAGCTGACCCGGATATGATTTCGGTCAAAAGGGATATACAGGCCTTCGGAGAAAAGCTTGCACAGGCCGTTGGACACAACCCGCTGAAAGATTTCTAGGCGCGCCCCTACCGCCATGACCAAGCCCCGGGAGATCTGGGGAACGGAATGGCGCACTGCGGGTGTTGTTTCGGACACTTGCCAGCTTGTCCGGGCAGCGGTGCGCGGCTTGGCCTATGACCTGGCGGTCGGAATGTCCTATGCACACCATCGTGGGCAAATAAAAAGCCGCCCGAAGGCGGCTCACTTAAGATCGAATTGATTACTTAACTTCAACGATGGCACGATACAAGGCCATTCCAGATTGGTAGTAATTCATGTCCGAAAAGTGGCCGACTTGGTGCCCAGCCAGTTCGCGCTGATACCCCCCGGAACGCGCCGTCACTGCATCGTATTGGGAGACGTCGACGCACCAGTCAACTTGACGAAACCTTGTCTCAACGCTCCCCGGCTCCTGCGTGAACACGACAATCGTTCCATACAGAGGGTCATGATCGTGCGGTCGTGCCGCCACTCCGAAACTCAATAACAAACGGACTTCCGCGCTACCTAACGGCGTGACGAACTCCCCCAGAATCGGCAATTCGCCTCCGGGGACAAAGTCAAGCTTGGGCGACGCGGCTTCAGCACTAGGGAACATTTTTCCGAGCGAGTTCATAACGCCCAACGCTCGGTTAACTATTCGCTCGCCTGCGGCTTTGTACCGCAGCGCGCCCCAACTAGCTTCTTCGAAGGGGTCCTTTTGCGTCTCGACCATTCTCGTCTCCTTTGGAAAACTCCAGTTTGCCCGAAGTTTGCGTCAAAATGAAACTCGAATACTATCGATGATTGCGTTTGCTCAAAGCGCAAGATCCCGCACGTATTGTGATGGTTTCTGAAATGCTTTTCCAGAAGTCGATGTTATGGTTGCCCACCAGTATTCAACATGAACGCGGCTTTCTACCTCGTCGCGGGTGCTGGATATCTGGCCGGATTCTTCCAGGGCAACCAAGACGCGCCACACCCCGGTGCGGACCACGGCGCGCTGCCGCTGATCTGCTCTCGGCGCCACGTGGTTGATGATCTGGCGCATCTTGAACCGGCGGCCCGGGAAAGCCCCCAGCAGGTCGATAACTTCGTGTGCGTACTTCATTCGAACATCCTCCACACTTGCTGCTTGAAACTACCTAGCGCCACCTTGTAGTACGGCAGCGCGATCCCAATCACGCGACACGCCTTGTCCTGGCGAAGGTGCGCGGGCAAGTCGCCGTATTCATTGCGGCGCGTGTATTCCGCCTGGATCACGCGCTGTTCCGCCAGAGGCAACGCCTCATAGAGGCGGTTCACCTTGCGCGCGCGGTCATGGTTCACGGGGATGCGCGCCGGTTCATCATCATCTTCGTGGCCAGGCTCTGCCGGGAATGCGCAAACGGCGGGTTCGTCCTGGATCGGACGGCCGGGCCCAGGCCACTCCCCTTCCCACTGCGCGCGGGCCCAGTTGTGGATCTCGTCTTCCACCCACCGTGGCAAGCAGCTATCCATTGGCCACCTCGTACCGATTGCATTTCTTCCCGTAAGGCTTGCCTTTCAAGCAGCGCGTGATCGTATCGCCGATGAATGGCGTTTCGATGGTCTTGGCATGCGCGCAGCCCTCGCACGATCGTTTCAGAGCAGCCTGCTGGCGGCTCATCACCACCTGCATCGGGTCTCGGAACTCCCATTTGCGCAGGTCTTCCATCAGAATTCCTCCACTTGCCAGCCGCCGCCGTCTTTCTTGGCTCGGGCCTTCACGGCGATGAACTTGAACGGGTACATGTCCGCGGCGATCTTGATCTTGGCGCGCGCGTCGTCTTGCCAGAAGCCCTTGACCTCGTGCAGCTCAATCTGGCCACCGGCAACCATCACCGCAAAGTCCGGCGTGTAGAACGTGTTGTCAGCCAGGCGGAATTTCATCCCCTCGAACTTGTGCCAGAGGATGCCGCCCACAGCCTGCAACTGGCCAAGGTAGTCGGCATAGGCCTGCTCGGTCTTGTTGAGCTGGCCCGTTTTGAGACGGCCTAGGGCGTATGAGCGGTTCATAGGACCTCCAGCGTGGCGAGATTCAGCAGAGTGAAGTCGCGCCCAAACACCGCTCCAGTGTCGATGTGCAGTACGTTCCCTAGGGCGACAGCCTCTGTCACAGGGGTGTGACCTACGACAACAGCGCGCACATCTGGTACGCCTGCCACGTTCAGGTCAGTAATGCGGCCACGAGACCACATCGCCATGTCATAGACATGGTCGGCCTCACGCTTTCCGTGCTTTCCTTCCAGCGCATCCACAAAAGCGTGCCACGACACATACGGGCAGTCGGCATGGACTATACCTACGGTCCCCTGAGCAGTTTCGACCTCGATAGCCACTGGCAACTGGGCCACGGCAGCGGCAATGCGCTCCTGATCTTCGCGAGGCTGGTCCATATTCCAGCCTCCACCATTGCGCCGGTAAATGTCGCCCTGCATATTTCCCAAGGGCCAGCGCATTGCCATGTCGTCGTGGTTGCCCATGACCGCATGAAACCAAGGGCGTGCTAGCCAATCCAGTACGGCATGGTTCTCGGGGCCACGGTCTACGAGGTCTCCCACCGAAAACAAGCGATCGACCTCCGGGTTGAAGCCAATGGCGTCCAGTCGCTTCTGCAACTTGGAGAAGCAGCCATGGATGTCGCCAACCGCGATGTCTCGTCCCTGGGTGTTCAGCTCGAGTTTCGCGTGCATCATGCACCCACCTGTGAACGAAGGACCCGGAAGGGATCGAACATGCCGGGCTCGTAGCCGCTACGAACCAAACAAATCGTCGAATCCACTTGTTCCAGTGCCTTCTTACGATCGCGCTCGTTGATGATGGGCATGTCCGCCTCTTCCTGGGCTTCACCCGCACCGACCGCGTAAATATGCGATTCGTATGTAGCGAACTTCCTTACTTCCGGGCGGCGATGGACGGCGCTATCAGCCATCAGCAGAACCAGCGCATTGCGAACGCTGACTTTGCTCAGTCCCGTAACCGCCGAAATTTCGGCAATCGTCTGCAAGTTCTGCATCTCCAAGGCTGCGAGCACTACCCGCTTATTACCTCTGCGATTCACAGACATCATCGGATTCGTGTTTTTGGTGTTCATATCAGTCCCTCAACTGGCTGTATTTCTGCTTCGGCTTGAACTGCACGGCGTTGCGTGCTTCGGTCACGGTTTGCTTATCTGCATCCAGGAATCGCGAGTACTGGCCCTGGAATGTCAGGAATACTTCGCCCAACGGCCCCATGCGCTGCTTGCGGATAAGGATCTCGGCCAGGCCCTTGAACGGGCTGTCTTCGTTGTAGTAGTCGTCCCGGTAGACCATTAGGATCACGTCGGCGTCCTGCTCAATGGCGCCGGATTCGCGCAGGTCGCTCATCAGCGGACGCTTGTTCGGGCGCTCTTCCACTTTGCGGGACAGTTGGGACAGCAGGATCACCGGGCACCCGAGCTCGCGCGCCATCAGCTTCAGCGCGCGCGTGATGCTGCCTAGGTCTTCGTTCCGGCTGCTTCCTTCGCCCTGCATGAGCTGGAGGTAGTCGATGACGATCAGATCCAGACGCCCCTGACGCTGCTTCACTTTCCGAGCCGCGAGCCGGACGCGCGCGACGTTGGCCAGCCCAGGATCGTCCGCAATGATGAGGCGCTGGCTTTCCAGCTTCTGGATGGCGTGCGTCAACCGCGGCCAATCGTTGTTCTCAAGCTTCCCTGTGCGCAGGCGCTGGGTGTCGATCACCCCGTACCGCGCAATGGTTCGCTCCACCAGTTGCGCCGCCGCCATCTCCAGGCTAATCACCAGCGCCACGCCCTCTTCCTCGGTGACGTTCTCCGCAACGTTGATCGCAAGTGTCGTCTTGCCCATTGACGGACGGCCGGCGACGATGATCAGGTCGCCTGCTTGGAAGCCGCTAGTTTTCTGATCCAGGTCCGTGAACCCGCTGGCAAGCCCAGAGATCCCGCCGGCACACTCGCCACGGGCTTCCAGGGATTCGATAACTTCTCGCAGCAGGAAGCCCACCTCGACCGGATCGCGCCCAGCTTGGCGCGTGTCGGCCAATGCCATGGCGAGGCCTGTAGCCTGTTCGATCAGCATTGACGAGTCGCCGGCCTCATTGGCGGCCAGTTCTGCAATATCGTGGCCCAGCATCACCACGTCGCGGCGCACGCGGTGGGCGCGGACGATCTCCGCGTAGCTGCGCACGTTGGCGCTACTGGGCACGTTGCTGGCGATCGCGTTCAGGTACGCTAGGCCGCCGGCCGCTTCAGCACGCCCCTGGGCTTGCAGCGCGTCGTGAACGGTCAGGACGTCGGCCGGCTTGCTGCTGTTCAGTAGGTGCACCGCCGCTTCGAAAATTAGCCGATGGTCGTGCCGGTAGAAGTCCTCCGCAGCCAGCAGATCACCGAGGCGGTCCCAAGCGCGGTTGTCTTGCAACAGTCCGCCCAGCACGCCCTGCTCAGCTTCGACTGAATGCGGCGGCACACGCAAGGCTTCGGCGTTCATGCTGCCTCCTTGTGCGCATGCAGGCGCTGGGCTTGGACGCCCTGGGTCGTCAGCGAGTACGTGCCGTTGGCTGCATCGGCGTACCAGAGCCGGTAGTAGCCCTTGGTCACGTAGTTCAGGAAGTGCTTGCGCCAGTCAGCCTGCAAGCGGCGCTCGTTGGCACCTTCGGGCGAGTGCTCAGCCTTGAACACATCCCATGCAAGCTGCACGAACTCCATGGGCAAGCCAACACCGTCCACGTACTTGCGCAGAGGCTCGTAGCCGCTGATGGCCGTCTCACCGGCCTGGCGGCAACGGTCGAGGAAGGTCTTCAGCGAACAGCGCTCTTTGCGTTCCCGCTTGGGTTTTTCAGCCGAAGGCTCGTCGGACTCTTCACCCCCCTGGCAAGGGGGGTTGGGGGGTAGTTCTACTTTATCTTTCTCTTCTCTTTCTCTAGCTAACGCAACCGTAACGCTATCGGCGTTACGCGATTCATCATTAGGCGTTTCGGTAGCGTTACCGCTACGGTGGTTAGCGACCCTTTTCGCGGTCTGAGCGCGTTTCTTGGCGGACGCGCCGTTGTGGTCCTCAAAGTTCACAATCGAAACCCCATCTGCGTGATCCTCAATCCAACCGACATCGACAAGCGCCTGGCCCAGGCCCGGAATTCCGGTCTTCCGATCGATCTGGCGGCATGACAAGCCCGGCATGAAGCCATCGGCCGTGTGCTGGTCAGCCGTGGACCACAGCCAATACAGACCGCCAATTACTGCTGCCTCGCTCGTGTCTGTCAGGTCAACCAGACGAGCGACACGGGGGTCATCCCACAGGTTGCCGCGCATCTTGATCCAATCGCCGGCCATCATTCATCTCCTTTGACCAGGCGGCGCAATGGCTCCACAGCGCGCTGGTAATGCACTTCCACTTCTGCCGGCCACTTTCCCAGCTGCATTAGCGCGGCACGGGTTGCATCCACGTATTCCCACTCACGCTTCCAACGCTCAGCGCGCGGAATACCGCCTTGGTCATGCTGGCGATGCAGATTAGGGTTCAGCGGGAAGCACAGGCTGTCGCATGCTTTCAGTGCGGCGCCCTTCCCCAAGTTCACATGGCAAGCCTGTGCGGGCTGCCCGGTCACAAGGCAGCCGAGTGCGGCCACGTTGCGGCGGTGTTGCTCACTGCGAAGCAGAGTCGGCAACTTGTGACCGGGCGGGCGATAGAAGCCCATGACAATCTCGACCTTTCGGCCCAAGCCTTCGCCGCGCGCAGCTTTGGAGCGCTTCATTGGCGTCTTGCGCTGAAGGGTCGAGTTGCGAATCACGCGTCTCTCCCGAGGCTGGTACGGGACCAGTCAACGCCCTTCTCATTGCCAAAGGCGTAGGCGAGCTCGATGAGTTCGGTCATCTGACGCACGTTCATCTTGCTGGTGCGTTGGCCCAGCAGGACCATGCCCCCATCGATGCCCATCGCCATCCGCGTTTCACGGCGCAGGCCAGCCGTCAGGATGTCTTTGACTTCTTCGGGCGACACCTTCACGAGCGCACCGTTGACGATGAATTCAACCTGATGGCTGATGTCGGTAAGGATCGACCACATCATGTCGTTCTGCGCCAGCGTGCGAGTGCGAGGCTTGATCTCAACGCGGTAGCCTTCCGGCGCGTTGGAGCAGGCGTAGGCAGCGTTGCGCCGTGCCAACGGATGCGACAGGACGAACACTTGCTTGTTCATTACTTCGCCCCTTTCCGGGCCGCACGGCGCGCGTTACGGGCCAAGCGGAACAGAAGCCTGATCTCTTCCATCGCGTGCGATTCGATGGCGTCCGCATCCTTCTCGCAGATCACACCATCGGACATCGCTTCCAGTCCGACGCTGGTCAAACTTCCGCCCTGTGCGGCCAGCTTCAACAGCTTCGTACGGATCGCGGTGAGTTCGTCTTCCCAGCCTCCAACGGGCGCAGCGTCGATGCTTTCAGCGGCCAATCCAAAACGGTTGTTGAATGCGAAAAGCCAACCCATCGCGTCAGGTCGGTTCATGTCCTGCATCCATTCCGTCAGGAGCTCGGCCATTTCCACACTTACCGAGTCCCCGTCGACGCCGCGCAGCTTCGCGCGCAGGCTCTCCGGGTGGATCGTCTTTTCGCGACGCTCGCTCAAGAACTTGGCAGCGGCATTCACGCCACCCGGCGCATTGCGCACGGCGGTGTACAGCACATCACGCCAGTCAGTTTGGGAATATCGGCAGGTCATGCGTCACCTTGAAATCTGAGGCCTTTCAGCCTTTCACCGTTTGCGCGCCGCTTATAAAGTTCGGCACATGGAAAACAACAACGAATCCAAACCAGTGACCCGAGCGCATCTGTTCGCGCGCATCGACGCCACCCTTCTTTCTCAGGCGACCCCGCCGCGGGACGACAACGAGTCGCCGAAGGTGGAGAACAGCGAACAGCCCAAAGAAGACGCCGACGCGAAATGACCGAGACCGAGCAGCTTTTGAAGAACGCGGCCGAAGTGGCCAAGCGGACGTTCATCGACCCCACCGAAGCGGCAGTGATTGAAATCTTTAAGGAGCTGTGCGCCGAGCGTGACCGCATGGCGTGGGCGACCGACGGCCGCGAATCGGCGACGGTGCATTGATGTCATGCCGCCCTCGCCTGGTCGCTTCGCGCCAATTGCTTCTTGAGTCGGCGCGCAGACTTTCGGAGCACGTCCCACCGAAACGTGGGCAGCAGTTCCTCGCAGCGGACACCAGTCGCTTCTTCAATCAAGGGGCAGTGTTCGGAAGGGAGCGGTCGCTTCAGATGAACCCAGTCATGAACGCTGACGGGAGTGACCCGAAGAATTCGAGCGAGCGCCGCCTGACCGCCGGCTATATCGCATGCCCGGGATAGGGGTTCGTGTCGTTTTTTCATGTCCATGCCGCATTATTAGGCGACGCCTAATGAATGTCAATAGGAATTGCCTAATGCAGCATCACAAGGCGAAAGTTAGGCAATGCTTAATGGAACTGACCTAGGCGCCGCAATCAAAGCGGCCATTGAAAAGAAGATCGCTAGCGGCGCAGTGGCGTCGCAGGCGGCGATCGCACGTCATTTCAATGTGAAGCCGCCATCGATCCATGACTGGATCAAGAAGGGGTCTATCTCGAAGGACAAGCTCCCGGAGCTGTGGCGCTACTTCTCTGATGTCGTAGGCCCTGACCACTGGGGACTTAAGGCATGGCCCGACATGGGCGCCGTGATGCCAGAAGAAAGGCCGCCAGCCCCTGCCCCATGGCCATTCCCTGGCATTTCAGAGAAAGACGTCCGAGCATTGCCTCCTGCCCACATCAATGAATTGCAGGGCGCACTCGCACTGGCAATCGCCCAGCTCAAGCTAAGGGTCGAGGTAGCCCCGGCCACATTGCCAAAGGCCGGCAGTTCGATCCGTGGTTCAGTGGTAGACACTCACGCGGCTGATGACGCGTTCCCAATGCGAGAGGTGCTCGACCACCCGGCGGCCGGCTCGGGCAAGATCTTAGTCGCGGCCAACGTGACCACAGGCGCGCGCGCCGCTGCCAACGACAGCTTCGAGCCAGTACCTGAGCTGGCAGATGTCCGCCTAGCTGCCGGCGCCGGCATCGAGAACCATACCGAAGATCAAACCGGAGTCATCCAGTTCCGTAGGTCGTTCTTGAGGTCTGTAGGTGCCGACTCAGGCAAAGCCCGAGTGGTGTATGCAAAAGGCGACAGTATGGAACCCGTCATCAAGGATGGCGCCGCCCTCCTCCTCGTCCCTAATGAAAACCTGACGCTGCGCGACCTGGCTGGCGGCGGCGTCTACGCCATCAACTACGACGGAAAGATGATCGTGAAGACGGTGGCTAAGGACAAGCTCACGGGGCAATGGGTGGCGAGATCATTCAACCCCGCATATCCAGATATCCCGCTGGAAAACGGCCATCCTTCCCGCGTACTGGGGCAAGTCGTATGGGCCGGGGCCAGGCTACGCGATGATGAAGCGGGGCAGTGGATACCGTCATAACTTTTAAGTTGACGACTTTCACAGTAAGCATCGCCGGTCGATAGCGAATTTTCACAGGAGAGGCAATAATGGCTACAAAACCCGGATCAGGCGGCAACAATAAGAACCCCTTGCCCGATCGAGACACCGGCTTCAACCAGGACCAGCGGCCAACATATATTCCTGGGAAGGTCCAGGAAAGAAGTGATCATGGCAACACCGTGTCTCGTGTACAGCCACGGCGCGACGGCGGCGGCAGTAGCGGCGGCGGTTCCGGAGGCGGGTCTAACGGACGATAGGAAAATGAGCGACACCATCGACGAAATTCTGTATGACGCAAAGTTCAGCATAAGCTACCACCGCAAGAGGGAAAGCTTCTTTCGCGTGCTGGATGCTTCCTCGAAGGCGGTGTCCTTAATTGCGCTGGCGTCTATTGGATTCGACGCGAATGCATTTACTATGGGCGCCGCGATTGTCAGTGGTGTATTTACTATCGCAACGATCGTCGTTGATTGCCCGGGCATGGCAGGAAAACATGGCAGTCTGGCCAACCGGTTTAACGCAATTCTTTCGCGAGCAGTGCTCGCCAAGAATTCCCAGGACGAAGTGAGCCAACTGCGGCATGAGTACCATGTGGTAGAGGCAGACGAACCCCCGTCCTTGCGTGGGTTAGTTCAGCTTTGCCAAGACGAGCAAGACGCAGCCGAAGGCAAGAACGTGCGACCTGAATGCCTTTCGATGAAACGACGAATTCTCGCTCAGTTTGGTTTCGGTCAGCGCACCATAGACTTTTGCCCGCCAAGCGGCGCTGCGTAGATAGCATTCAGCCACCTCCGGGTGGCTTTTTCTTTGGCCCATGAGTAGCCCGAATTGATCATGACTATCCACGTACCTGGGCAATTAAGCCCAGATGCAGGAGCCAGCATGATGAGGATCATGATCTGGGTGGCGGTAGTGTTGGTGTTGGCCCTCTGGGCACAGCCGGCCTACTAAGCCACCTTTCCCCACCCACAGCCCGCCTAGTGCGGGCTTTTTTTTTCGCCTCAGCCAAAATATTAGGCTACGCCTATTGACACAACATTAGGCGACGCCTAATATCCACCTAACGCATCAACGACACCGCAGAACGCCTAGCCCTCAGGGCAGCTAGTAACGGGTCGGACGCGGCAGCAGTACCTCAGGCAGGTTTATGGCGCCACCTGACGCCCGTTAGCCCGAATGACCGCAGTACGGGTCGCGTGAGAAGGGAATTGCCTAGCCAGGGCTGCAACCTGGTGGACCGGATCGCCACGACGAGTACCCCTTGGGAGACGTGGACGCTGCGAGCAAGGGACGCAAATGAGCCTCTGCGGAGGCCACATTTGAATCGCCGCTG
>Ga0256898_1000305_pt1 | contig 20008 bp, 21 predicted proteins | sample MC6MC0686MT_FD_186333 | JGI IMG/M metagenome (GOLD analysis project Ga0256898, IMG submission 186333) | Metatranscriptome of enriched soil aggregate microbial communities from Iowa State University, Ames, United States - MC6-MC0686-MT... | ecosystem: Environmental > Terrestrial > Soil >... | reverse complement strand
TATGTGGCGCAGTCCCGCGCGCCTCCGGCGGATTCCAGACTTCCGAATATGTGCCGGCTCCGAAAGCAGTCGGCGCGAGCGCCGCCGTCAACAACGCAAGTCCAAGTCTTCGCACGCTTTCCCTTTGCCTAGTGGCGTCCAAAGTGGTTTCGCTAACGCGCCAGATGGCACCGTCTTATTGCCGAAAGCGCGCGACGTCGATTCCGGCCGTCTTCAAAGCTGCGTCAATCGCCCTCAAGCTCCTGGCCGAAGTCCAGCGCCCATTCCTCGCCGTCGCATCGCACAGTAATGCCGTTGTGCATCGAAATGAGATTGCGCGCTTTGTAGAGCGCGTCGACAAGGCTTGATTCCCGCTGGGCCTCCCGGACCCAACTATCCGCTCTCATGCTGCACCTCCTTGGGAAACCCTGCGCCCCTCACCCCGCGGCCGGCGCATGGGTTTGCGCTGACAAGGTCAAGAAACGACGGTTCACATTCAACGTCTTCACCTGTAGGATACTGTACATCCATACAGGTATTTTCTGCAATGCCCACTGTCACGCCGCCTCCGGAATCGATACACCCGTCCCTGTGGCGGGCGTCCCAGCTAGCACACGGGCGAGGCCGGGTAGTCGAGACGGGCTACCCGGCCCTGTCAGCGGAACTGCCGGGCGGCGGATGGCCGGTGGGCGCACTGGTGGACGTTCTCGTGCAGCACCCGGGCGTCGGGGAACTTCGGCTGCTGCGTCCTGCGCTGAGCCAGACGGGGAGCCGGCCCGTCGCATTCGTTCAACCGCCGCATACACCCGACGGGCTTGGGCTCGCCTACATCGGCCTGACGCTCGAACAGATGCTTCGCGTGAAGGCACCGAAAACTGCCGACGCGCTCTGGTCGGTTGAACAAATTCTGCGGGCGGGAAGCTGCGGGGCGCTCGTTTTTTGGGCTCAGTATGCGCAAGCTTCATCGTTGCGGCGTCTGCACCTTGCAGCGCAGTCATCGGAAACTCTCTTCGTGATGGTCCGGCCGCTCGCCGCGGCACAGGACGCGTCGCCAGCACTATTGCGGCTTGCGCTCAAACCGTCTGTCGACGGTCTGACCGTCGACATTGTGAAACGACGAGGACCGTCATGCGCGGAGCCCCTGGCGGTTGCCCTGCAACCTACCCCCGTTTTGCTGTCACGGCATGCGCGTCTCTCACGCGGGTCACCCGCCGAAGATGCCGCTCGGAGTCGCCCGAAGGAAACGTTCGCCTGAGCACACTAGGTAGCGTTGCTGCCCGGTACAGTTAAGGCACAACCGTCAACTCGATTATCGGACCATAAGGGTCGGGCGTAATCCACAACTCGGTTAGGCATAGGCAATGTTATTGAAGACGTCCTAGAGCTCGGAAACCACAGAGGCTCTGCAGTTTCACCTCGTGGGTTTTGTTCCAGTAGGAAGTAGCGTGCGGGTCGCGCGCCAACCCGCCGCCAACGCCTCACAGGAACGCCAGGAAGTAAACATGAAAACCATTCTTGTGATAGACGACGAATGGAGCATTGTGACCGCGTGGAAACGCATCCTTCAATTCGAGGGTTATTGAGTGGTGACTGCTAGCAATGGTCTCGAGGGACTTGTCACAGCCAAACAGGCAAAGCCAGACCTCATCATCACAGACCGGTCGATGCGGATAATGGATGGCGTTGAGTTCTGCCGCCACCTGAAGCAAAACGGAAGTTGTCGGGAATTCCTGTGATTCTTAACAGTGCTCACCATTCGGAGCCGGGAGTCAAAGTATGGGATGAGTTTTTGCGCAAGCCGGTGTCCGTCGACATTCTGCTAGCATCGGTACGACACTTTCTGAACTGTGATGATGGTCGGGCGGAAACTCGGTGATTAGAAACGCGTGCGCTCGACATTGCCTGCCGCATCATGGCCAGCGTCTCGTGTCAGACGTCCTTTCGAAGAAAATGTCGGCATTCATCGTTGACCACAATGAGTCAGCGCAAGCGTGTCAGTCCTGGCAAGACCCGCGGCGAGTGAGTGCGACCGGCCCCAACCATGCAGACATTGGCCATGCATAAGAACGGCGCCAAATTCAGCCTCGTGCTTCAAATCGCCCACTGGGTTTCAAGAGACGCGAGCGCTTCGCGTGGCACATCTGAACCGTGGGTTCCCGGCCGCCGCAATGGGGGGAAACCCATGACGTGACGGGCACAATGGTTGCGCAACTGCTGGGGCATCCCATTTGCGCAGACAGGAGACACCCTTTGGCAGTTCTTGTTGGACTTTTCGCCTATTACCGCGACGCTGCGGAGGCGCTTGGCGTATTGGAGGCGCTCGGTCTTGCCCCGGGAAACGGACAGCTTTACCAGAGAAGCAGGCATGGCTCGCGAGTCGCTCCTTGCTCAGAACCGTTAGACGACACCTCTCGCGCAGAAGAGCGCGCCGAGTATACCGCGCATGGTGACTACCTGAACGTCTGCGGTGCATCAAATCACTTCAGCGCAGACGCTGACTTCTCTGTGCATATGCCGGGCGGCACTGCCAGCACGGACGCCTCCATGCGTACGCTCCTGATTGTGACCATGGGCGGCCTGGATTGCGCGACGGGGTCCAATGTGCTGTATGACTATGGCGCGATGGCCGTCAGGGACGCGTCAGGCCGCTGGCGCTTCTCGCCTTATCGAAACGTCTGCCATAGTCAGGAGTAGGTGGGAAGCTGCCCGAAAACATCGCCCCTTTCATGAACCGCCTTAAATCGCGCGGGCTTAAAGCGAACCCGCGCTCCCGTTAATCGATTCATTGGGACGGGTCTCCGTTGTTGCCCTGGAGAAAAGAATGGCCCACGTGCTCCTCGTTGACGATGAAACAGATTTGTTGCAGCTGCTCGAAGCCGTGCTTGTTCATGAAGGGCACACCGTACAAACGGCCCAAAACGGAGCAGACGCACTGCGTGACGTCTGGCTGAATGTACCCGACATTGTGGTGACCGATGTCGTGATGCCCATCATGGACGGTATACGTCTCGTGCGTGCGCTCAAAGCGGCGCCACTGCTCGCCCATATTCCTGTGATTCTGACGTCCTTCGTTAATGTGCCGCGTAACCTGCCGGTGCACGCGTTATTGCGCAAACCGTTCGGCGCAACGGAACTGGTCGATACAATTAGCAGGCTGCTGCGCAGTGTATCGTGCATTCGTTAGCAATATCGGTGGTTAGCGCGCCGGAGCGGCATCTTTCCAGGTTTCGCCGGCGCAGGCACTCGCGGCAAACGTGTCACTTAGCGGGACTTTTGTTTGCGGGTTCCCACCGTGACTAGCACAACGAAGCGATTAGCGGCGGAGACACCTCGCGCCCCGGGCAGACGCATGGGCCTAAGCTCGCGCGACCTGCGGGAAGACGTGCATCCGACGCAATTCATTCGCGCACGAATCCGATTGCGTCTCGATTGATGACACGCGGCATAAGCATTTCGCGTCCCTACGAAGGCCCAGTTCCCGCCGTCAGATGAAAGACCCAGGCGCGCTCCGCGACATATCGGAGCATGTTGAACCGCCCTGCAAACACCGTGTTCTAATGTGCATCATTCGCTGGTCGACGGTTCGCATCCACTTCGTTTGCTGCCTGCTCCCAGAATTGGACCTCCCGTCCTTCAGGAGCACCGGCTTCTTCCCACAATGTCCGTGCGCGGGGGCGAATACGGGCGTCACGCTTGGAGGTGCACTCAACGTCCTCAAGGTGCCTGCCGTCTGCATCAACTGACATGGTGACGACATCGTATCCGTTGGCAACCGTCGCCCAATTGGAAACCTGCTGAGCTTTCTCAAACTGGGCGATTGCTGCTTCCACGGCCTCCTGCTTCGTCCCTTGCGCCACTGCGACGCGCATTAGCTCACTGTGATGCGGCATTCCCGCATTTCCCAGGACTTCCTTGTAGAAGACAACTTCGTATGGGCGCCTTTCCGAGGCGCCACCTTCCACATCGCTTATGGAGATGACGCCGACCAGACGTCCGTCGGCGTTGGTAACAGCGAGCCTCTGCACGTGAGCCGCGTGCATTGTCAGCACTGCTGACTCGACCGTGTCGTCTTCGCCGCAACGGATGATGTCCAACGACATGACGTCGCTGACTTTCATCACGTTTGAGTCGAAACCGTCGGCCACGCCGCGCATTGCGATATCACGGTCAGTAATCATCCCGAGAACCGCGTCGTCCTGGCACACTGGAAGACAGCCAATATTTTCCCGCTTCAGAATGCGCGCTGCCGCAGCCAATGTCTGCTCCGGTGTAACGCAGACCGCATCTTTCATCCGCTCTCTAACCAGCATGGTATGCCCCTATCAAGGTGAATCGCAAAGCAGTCAGGCGCGGCTGCGCCTGCTCAGGTTGGTCGCGGCGGACAGGCGGACTAGGTCTGCAAATGGGACGCCTACGCAAGACAAGCCGACACGTGGACGAGTCAGCTCGTATAGGTCGTTGTTTGCTCGAATGTGCGGGCTGAACTGTTCGCGATGGCGGGGACTTTCCGGACGCCTCACCGCCGTTGCCACACAGTGCCGCTGACGTTCTCAGCGTACTCCTTATCGAGAGGCGAAAACCACCTATATTCAGTTCGTCCCTACCGTGCGTGCCTATGCCGTGAAGGCCTTTATTGCGCCAGCGCCCGCTGACGTTGCAATGCCCAGCTATTTTTTGTGCGGAGCATTGGTCTCGGAGTAACAGTCAGCTTCCCGAAGAGAGGCTCAGGCCGAGCAGGTCCTCGACGAGCCCGATTTGCAATGCAACGTTTCGCCGGGCGAACTCCGCTCGCTTCCCGAAGTCCGGTTCCGAGGTGCGACATTCCAGTAAGAGAAATCGATGTTACGTCGGCGACGGATGCCCACATTCATATCGCTTGTAGAATCTTGGTGTCACCCTCCCTCCAACGGAAGGAAACGCAGCGCTAGTGTTGGCCAGCGTTCAGCAGCATCCAAATCTGGAGCTTCGGCAGCCCTATGAGAATCCGCGCAAACACGGCACGACATCGTTCGCATGTGTAATGCTCCTCCGCATGCACATCAGTGACGACGACGCTGGCGTTGTTCAAAGTGAGGTCGGGATGCGGGGGCTCAGTCGCAGGTTTCCCGTAAAGGTCAGCGCACCGACTACAAGGTTGAATCCGAAGGTCCATCGTCTGTCGCGGGTAATGCGCGGCCATGAGTTGCGGTGCGGATTGAAGGACTGGCGCCACCCGTCGGACACACCACCGTGGCGACATTCGCGTATCAAATATTTCCCGTAGCCACATGCAAGCGCTGCCATGAACTCCGCTTTGAAGCGTTCACGTCAGCCAGGTTCGAAGATGGGACGGGACGCCCGCGCGCGACGCGCGTGAGTCGGCACGTAGACGAGTCAGCTCGAATAGGGCGGTGTTTTGCCTGGAATGTGCGCGCTGAAACTGTCCGCGGTGGCGGTACCTTCGGGATGCCTAATCACTGTTGCCTCGCAGCGCCGCTAACGTCCTTAGCGTACTCCTTATGTAGAGGCGAAAACCACCTATATTCACTCGTCCCGACCGTGCTTGCTTGGTCGACCGCCAAGTGAGAGGCTCCCCCAGGGCGCTTGTTGCTACGCGCGAACATAGTGCTGCGGGGAGGCGTCATGCGTGACTTCCCCGATTGGTGAACCGTTGCACGCATCGGACCTTACCGACTCGTCTGCTTCGCCTCTGGCAAGCGGTGCCGCTTCAACGTAGGGTTGGAATAATGCTGACCAACAGACCTTTGCCAAACCCCGAGTCGGGCCTTTGTTATCACCTGGCGGTCGTATGCTCACGTTGCACGAGCAGGCCGACGAAAGCGTGGCTGCGCGCCATACTAATCGGTATACCATAACGTCGATGCAGTTAGAGCAGTTTCGCTGCCTGTGGACCGTCGGCGCTTGTCGGTCCGGCTAATCAACTGCGCTCCGGCCGCACCTACCGATACTAAAGGCGGCAGCTGGCGCTACCTGGGAACATTGTGCTTAATTCAGCGGCCGATTGGTTTGTTGCAATTGGAGCCTCCGGTCCCGAGGGCCTTGGCGATATAGCGAACCTGCTTTTTTCGCTTCCCGCCGACTGCCCCGCAGTATTCATGGTTGTGCTACATCGGCCGAGCGACGCACAAAGCGAACTTGCGCAAGTGCTTCAGCGTCACTGCGCTATGCCAGTGACCGTCGCCAGGCAAGCGCAATCTCTGGAGCGGTCGGTCTTTTACATCGGTGAGCCAGCCGACCACCTGAGCTTGATGTCTCATCAACGCGCAGATATGGTGGAAGGGCTAGACAACGCGTATCGGAATCGAACTGTTGACTTGCTTTTTGCATCCGTTGCCAGGTTCGCGCAACGCTGCGCTATAGGCGTTGTACTGTCCGGAGCGCTGGATGATGGCTCCAGGGGACTAGCGCAAATACACGCAGCTGGTGGCGTGACAATGGTTCTTCGGCCAGGCACCAAGCCTCGTGGAATGCAGCAGAACGCCATCGAATATGACGGCCAGGTCAGTCTGGTTGGAACGTTAGAAGAACTGACCCAAGAAATTTATCGCCTGGTATCGTCGCCGACGACGTTCCAGTAGCAGGAGTCCATTTTACGTCAGCGACGGATGCCGATATTTGTATCGCTTGAGAACCCTGGCGTTGTCCTCCCCGCACCGGCATGAAGCGTAGCGCAAGTGTTGTGTGGCGTTTAGCAACAACCAAATCCGGACCGGTGCTCGACACCGCGCTAATCGCTGCGGCCCAAAATGCAGAGCACTGCGAGATTGCGTCGTATGGGTCACTCGTGGCTCTCGCGAAACCAGTTGGAAGAAACGTCCGCAGTCACACTTCTCAGTGAAACTCTGAAGGAAGAGCAGCCAACAGACGACAAGCTCTCTGTCCCGGCGCATGAGAAAGTGGCTGCGGAGGCGCTCGGGAAACAGTCTGTCTGATGCCGAATCGCAGTCACGGAACAGAGGGAGGTTTGATGCGTCCGAGGCGGTATCTGGACCTGCTGGTGTACCTAGCAGCCCTCGTTTCGACCGTACCATGGGCGCGAGGCATCGAATGCGCGGCAACCCGCCCGTTAGTCGGGCGCGTCGTCTGTGACCGTGCCATTCCCAGCAACAAGTGCGACGATATCGTCGCTCAGCCGCAGGCGCTGCTCGGCGCCGCAGAGCCGGTCGCGCGACTCGCCCAGTCAAGGCAACCCCGGAGCGCCTGCGCCGACATCCGCTGGATTAACACGGCGTTCGGACAAGGAGAAATCAATAGCCAAGCCGTTGGATTGAACACTGCTGCCGCGCCCGCTGCGGACATGGCCTCCATACCAGAACCGGCTCCTGATGCAGCAGCTTCTAGTGCAGCCGCTGTTATGTCAGACGGCGACAGTCTTTCTGCATCTGCAACATCGCCACCGTCTGGGGTCTCGCAGGCGCATCAAAGCAGTGAGGCCGGCGCCAGACTGCCGCAACCTGCCGCGAGTAACGCCGTGTCAACAAGGGCCACCTCCAGCATGAACGAATCCAGCCGCAGAATGGGACTGACCGGACTGCTAACAGCGTCGATTATTATTGCAATCGTACTCAGCGCATTCATCATCCGTCGGAACAAGGCGCTGGGGATAACGACCGATTATCGACGGGCGGGCGGCAAGAAGAGGCGTTGACCGACGCTAGCCTGGTATCCGGCGCGCGCCTCCATTGCGCCGGTCCGCAAGGAGCGAGAAGAAAATGGTCCGCCAACTCTAATCGACTCCGGCGTGCGTTAATCGAAGGTCCTGCGCCACGGATTGCGAACTTGGAAAGGATAGGACATGTGCCGCGGTGTGCGGGACCGAGACGGTACAAATGCTTACAAAGCATCGCGCGGGCAGAGTACACCGCCTTCGCTGCTGCGACGTTATTGCAGGCACATCCCAGTGGAGCTCGCAATGAACCCAAACGTCACCTCGAACATGCCGCCGCGCGGTCGCATCCATCCCCTGGTCGCGGGTGCAGCCGTGGCCGTTATTCTCGCCAGTGCCACCGGTATCGCGGCGATGACCGGAATGCTGCCCACTTCACGAGCCGTTACGGCCCCTCCGACGCAAGCTGCACCGGTCGCTGCGCAGGTCGCCAGCGCGACGGTCACTTCGCCGCAACCGTACGTTGAACAACGCGCGAGGCAGGAGGCCCCAGTGCAGCCTGGCGTCCATCATCACCGTAGTGCTCCGGCTGAGCAGGCTCCGCGGTATGCGAACAACAATAGCTACCAAAGTCAGTCTCAAGCCGCTCCAAGGCCGGTAGCAGCTGACCCGAATGCCGGCGAGGTTGTCGCCGTCAACGCGGTCAAGGAACCAGAGCCGACGACGGGGCTTGGAGCCGTGGGCGGTGCTGTCGCCGGCGGGCTGTTGGGAAATCAGGTCGGCGGAGGACGCGGTCGTGTTCTGGCAACGATTGCGGGCGCGGTCGGTGGCGGGCTTGCGGGCAACGGCATCGAGCATGCGGTGCGCAAGGCGACGAGCTACCAGGTGCAGGTAAGAATGCAGGATGGCAGCTACCGGAATTTCACATACCCGGCGCAGCCGCCGGTCCAGGTCGGTGAGCGCGTCCATGTCTCGGGTGACTCCCTGACAGCGTCGTAGGCATGGTCGGAACCGGCAGTCTCCACAGCGGGTTACGGGCGGTTACGGATATGACCTTTCCGCCGCACCTGCTTCCGCCAGCGCGGCTCTCGCCCACGCCGACATTGGCGTTTTTCTGGGTGTGCCCGGCCCCGTCTATGTCGCACCTCCCCCGGTCGTCTACGAGGCCCCACCGCCGGTGGTCTACGCACCGGCTCCGGTCTACGGCTATGGTTACCGCTATGAAAGGGATTACGGCGACGAGCGCAGGTGGCATGACCACGGTCGCCACCGTGGATGGGAGCACCATCATCATGGTGATGACGACGACTGATTTACCGATGGCTGCGCGCCGATAGCGTTTGGACGGTCCTGAACGGAGTTCGATGCGCTGCGCGCGGGGCGCGCGACAACCGTTCCCCAACGCCTCCCCGGAACTGGCCGGAAGCAGACATGAAAACCATTCTTGTGATAGATGACGAACGGAGCGTTGTGACCGGGTGGAAACGCATCCTTCAATTCGAAGGCTATCGGGTGGTGACTGCTAGCAATGGTCTCGAGGGACTTGTCGCAGCCAAACAGGCAAAGCCCGACCTCATCATCACAGACCGGTCGATGCCGATAATGGATGGCGTTGAGTTTTGCCGCCACCTGAAGCGAAAACGGGAGTTGTCGCGAATTCCTGTGATTCTTACCAGCGCTGACCATCGGGAGCCGGGAGTCAAAGTATGGGATGACTTTTTGCCTAAGCCGGTGTCCATGGACATTCTGCTAGCATCGGTACGACACCTTTTGACGCCGGATGATGCATAGGCGGCACGCGGTGATTGCTGCGTGCACTGCCTGGACGACGCCGTCGACGGGGAGTGTGGTCAGCATCGTCAGACTCGTTGTTACAATCCTCTTACTTCTCCAAAGCGCCATACGGCAGGCGATTGGACCTCGCTGGCCGGCCGCAATGGACTGACATCCCGCTTCTGATTCGTCTGTGCCAACTGTTCCCGCCGCGATGAAGGGTTTCAACGGGGCAGGGGAATAGTCTCAGTAGATACAAGACACTGGTCACGGTGAGTGCCCGCGGGTCACCGCGTCACTTCGATACAGGAACCCGCGCTGTGAAGCGGGTGCCATCCTCTTTCGACGAACTGACCTCGATAGTGCCCCCATGTGCCTCGACAATCTCTTTGCAGATGAAGAGACCAAGTCCGAGTCCCCCACCCGGCGAACTCGTCGGCGGTCGCCAGTACGGCTCAAATACTTTTTGCAGCACCTCCGAGGGAATCGGCTTGCCCCGGTTGGCCACGCTCATAGACAGATGGTTGTTATCAGTCGCCGCCCGGACAAAAACAGGTTCGCCCGCCGCGCCGTGAGTTAACGCGTTTCCCAGTAAATTTGATAGCAGTTGCTGCATGCGGTATGGGTCACAAGCAACGGGCCTCGTCACCGCAAAATCAGTGACTATATCGCACGATGGATTGCCGAGTCTTAGCTCATCAACCACTGCCCGCAGACGCTCGTCGAGGTCGACGACAGATTGAATCGAAATAGCCATTCCGGACCCCAGCCGCCCTCTGGCAAAATCCATTACGTCATCGATAAGGCGCGCCATCCGCGACACAGTGCGCTTTAGCCGGTTACCTGCATTCACCAGACTCGTGTCATCAGTGCGGCGAACCAGATATTCGGCCGTCGCATTAACGGCCGAAAGCGGATTGCGCAAGTCGTGTCCGAGCACGGCGATGAATTGTTCTCGCAAGGTGCCCGTCTCCCGCTCGGTCGCCAGTTGCGCCTCAGTCGATGACTGTCGCTGTTCGCTCTCAATCTGCATGGCAATCAGAGTAGCGAAAACTTCGAACATCCTGACAACTCGCGGCTCCGAAACGCGCGCGGGCCTCGGGTCGATGGCACACAGGTTTCCGAAGTAGTCGCCACCTGGTGTGATGATGGGCACGGAGATATAGCTGCCCAGTTTGTATATCTTCGACGTGTGATGGCCACGATAGACAGCGTCGGTGCTGAAATCATCGATGATGATTGGGGTCCGAGCGACTCGGGATTCACAACACAACGTGCTATGCAGTTCGAGTTGCTGTCCGGCCTGCAACCCGAAGCCAATATTGTCCTGGACCGCGCAAGCGGTCCAGCTGAGGTCAGTTACCCGAGCGACGGCGGCGAAGCCCATGCCGGTTTCGTCGCAAATCATCTTAAGCATTGAAGGGACAGCGGCGATGCGCGATATCAACGCTATGTCACGGGATATCGACTGGGGCGACTCTTTTGACGAGTCTGCACTAACCATGAGTCCTCCGGTCAGATTGATACCTGCTGGCATGATGGCAGGATGGGCTGCAGGCCACATTATCCCTCGCCGATTTGACTTCAGTGCGGAAATGCGTTGCAACCCGAGCGGTGCACGCGGGTGCCAGTGGTGCAGCGGCGTGAAAGTACAGAGCTGGCGCAAGGTATGAGGCAAAAACGCCGTCTCAGGCCTTACGCTGAGAGGCGCTCCGAATTGCAGAATTCGATGAGTTGCCCCGAATACCGGAATACCGAACGGTGAGCCTCAAGCATCGCCGTTCCCCAGGAAAACTTTGCGGCGACAGAGATGCGTTCCGCAGCATCAAAGGCCTTGCGCACCAGATAACCAGCATGCTTCTGTAAGCATGGCCATACTATCGCCATCGTCTTCGTTGTCGTTAATCACCAGCACCTTCACGGCGTACGACTTTCGGGAGCCGGACAGGCCCCCACTCGCGTCCCGGATGCCCGCAACAGTGAGCCACCCTGCGGACGCACCATCCTTCCTCCAAGTATTCTCCCGCGGCGAGAGCGTTTTGCGCCTTTTTCTGGATGTCCTGCTGCGGCCTGGCCGCGAGGCTGGAATAACAAAAAATGTCGACCTATTACTTTGCTGGCGTCATATGTCTTCAGGTGCTGCGCGCCCTGGTTTCATGTCGTCGCTATTTCCGTCTCGCGGAGACGAAATATTGCGTACTCGCTAACAAAATCAAAGGCCGCCTGAAGGTGGCGTCGCTGGCATGAGCTCTCTTCCAGCGCGCACTGAGGTCGTCGGCGGTCGTCCCCGTATGGCTGGCTGTCCAGTGATTCCCCTCAATGTGTTGTGACTAGCGTCGGCAGTTAATGCCGATGTTTTGCCAGCAACTCGACGAGCCTTTGCGGAGGTACCGGTTTGCCAACATGCTCGTCAAAGCCCGCGGCACGCGCGCGTTCGCGGTCTTCAGCCCGCACAAAAGCCGTGACGGCAATCGCGGGTGTCCGATTACCCGTTGCCCGCAGGCCGGACATAAATTGATGACCGTCCTCCCCTGGCATACTGATGTCGGAGAAAATCACATCGACCGTCCGCTCCGAGAGAACTTCGCGCGCCTTCGCAGCCGAGTTCGCCCGATACGCGGCAACCTGCTCGTGTCCAAACAGCATGGCGAACGCGTCCAGCGTATCTTCATCATCATCGACGACAAGTACAGACATCCCTGCCACTGACGGTCGCGCCTGGCTTCCGTTTTGGCTGGCTGCAGTAGCCGTAGCAGCAGCGGTGGCGTGGGGGACCGTTTGCAGGGGCAGTCGAACGGCGAATCTCGCTCCTCTGCCAACACCGTCGCTGAAAGCTGTAACACTGCCGTTGTGCATGGCGACGATGCTTCGCGCGATGGCCAGCCCTAGTCCCAAACCGCCGTGCTTCCTTGTGGTACTGCCGTCGGCCTGGGCAAACGGTTCGAAGATGGTATTGAGCAGAGTCTTCGGAATTCCCTCTCCTGTATCGGTCACTGACAGTTCAGCGTAACCGTCGACTTCCTGAAGCGTCACGGTTATATTGCCGCCGCTTGGCGTGTAGTTCAGTGCGTTGCTCAGAAGATTTGCGAAGACCTGACGAAGCCGCGTTGCGTCTCCCGGAACGAACGCGCCGACGCCCAGCAGGTCTGTGGTAGTTATCCCCTTTTTTTCGGCTAGAGGGGTCACGTTATCGAGCTCGGCGCGCGCTGCGTCGGCAACGTTGATAGGGGCCGTCAACACAGTCAGCTTACCTGCCGTAATTCGGCTAACGTCCAGGAGGTCATCGACCAGACGGGTTTGCGCAGCAATATTGCGACGGATGACGCTTACGCCGTGTTTTACAAACTCCTCATCGATAGCGCGGCGCTCCAGGAGGTCGACCCACGCCAGGACAGCAGTCAGGGGCGCACGCAGTTCATGTGAAACTGAGGCGATAAAGGTATCTTTCGTGTCGCTCGCGTTTTGCGCCATTTCTTTCTGGAGGCGCTCGCGTTCAAGCAGGCGGTCACGCTGCGCCTGAAGCTGTTTCTGCGAGGAAATATCAATGGTAATACCGTCAAAGCGCGTCGGCTTACCACTCGCGTCGAACGTGGTGCGACCCTTGGCGCGAATCCAGCGCATATCCCCGGTCGGCGAGAGAGTTCGGTACTCAACGTCGTATGGCACGTCCGCGAACACTGCCGCTAGGATTTCCCTGCGCGTTCGTTCCCGGTCGTCGGGGTGCAGCCGTGCATAGAAGAGGTCAAAGTCCACTTCGGCGTCGTAAGGCAGCCAGAAGTGCTCCTTGCACTTGTCGTTCCAGACCATTTCGCGCAACGGTACAGGGCAGTAAAATGTGCCAATGTCCGCGGCCTGGATAGCAGACGCGAGTCGCTCTCTTGCGTCCTCTACCGACTCAGCCGTGGGCTGTTGCGGAGGCGGTTCTGGAATCTGCTGGGAGCTCATACATAGCTAGTTGGATGTGTTGGAACGCAATGGGGGCCGCGCACAATGGCCAGTGGGTTCGCTTTCTTAGTACGTACGCACTCTGTAGCTATTCGTATCAGCAACGACCGAAGGCTTCAGCCAAAACCTCCAAAATGCTGCCGCAATATTCGGACCCAGCTTTCACATGCGCACCGGATGGGCGCAGCGATTATGCAATAACGTGGTTTTGCAAAAGCCCATAGCCGCTGCACGGTGGCTCCGCGTATAACTAGCCGACGCGCTCATCCGCATGGCATAGTGCCGCATCTCTCAACTGCGGAGCCGCGAATGACGACACTCGAATCTTTGCAAGCAAAAATCCAGAAACTTCAGGCGCAAGCCGACGCGCTGCTCGCGAAAAAGTCGAGTGCTGTTATAGAGAAGATTAAGAACTTGATGGCAGAGCATGGTCTTACGACTGCTGACATCGATGCGCATGCAGGTGCCCAGAAACGTGGAACAAAGCCGGGCGCTAAGGCCGCAGCCAAGTCATCTGCTTCCGCCGCAAAGTACCGCGACCCGAAGACGGGCGCGACATGGTCAGGCTATGGTCGCGCGCCGGGCTGGATTGCCAGCGCTAATGACCGCTCCAAGTTTTTGGTTGAAGGCAACGCAGTGTCTTCTGCTCCTGCTTCCAAAAAAATCAGCGAAGGCCGGAAACTATGTCAGGGGCCCGCAGCCGGCGCTCTATCGTGACCCTAAGAGCGGCGCCACATGGAGTGGACGTGGGCGCGCGCCGGCTTGGATTGCTAACGCGAAGAATCGCGACAGGTTCCTTGTTGGAGGCGCTGCAGCGACTCTGGAGACCGCGTCTGCCAGCAAAGGGAAAGTTGCGGCCAAGAAGGCTTCAAAAGCACTTGGTGCGCATACAGGCAAAGGACAACCGAAAGGTCCGCAGCCGGCCTTGTATCGTGACCCGAAGTCGGGCGCGACCTGGAGCGGACGAGGTCGCGCGCCAGCATGGATGGCTGACGCTAAGGACCAGAAGAAGTTTTTGATTGCTTGAGCGTTGACCGGGCGGGCGCGGCCAGCGACTATCCTGAGCGACGTTCGGCGACCCAAGCCACTCTAAGCCCGGGATAATCGGCCGTCCCATGTCACATGCTAGTCCTTCCAATGCCAGAATTCTTCTACGAAGCTGACCACCTCGCGTTCCAACACCACACTCTCAATGCTCTACAAGAAGTGAGGTATCGACTGCATGACCTGACCACGTGGTCTCGTCGCTCCATCGCAGCCTTCCACGATGCAGTTAAAGCAAAGTCAGCGAATGTTACACACACGGAGTTCGGTTCCCCGGTCAAGTACAGTTTCTCAGCAGCGCTGGCGCCTTTACAGACCCTGAGGGATTTGCTGCAGAAAGTCATACCAGGATTCAAGTTTGATACTTTTCTAAGCGCAATTCCCGACGGCGAAATGTTTCGTCAACTTCGTCACGCAATCGTTCATGATGGTCAGCCGGCTGTAGCGTTGTATGTCGATGGTCGTTTTTTCGTTGCAGTCAACATACGCAGAACGGGCCAAAACAGGAAAATAGAGATACTCGCCCCTCACGACGATGTCGAAACGGCCACGTTACGTTTCTATGAGGAATTTTGCCGGGCCCTGGCCGACGAGTTCGCGACGATGAAGGATGAAGACAAATTGTGTGGCCCTGCCTACTCCGTAGAATGGTTCCAAGAAGCCGTAAAACATCCGAGCTTGAAACGCTTCAAGCTTTCTGTGCCTGAACGAGACTTGGCCGCTACCCAAACGCAAAGCTCACCCCTTAATTTAGCGCACGAAGTCACACTCGAGATAGCGCAAAACTGCCGCCTACGCTTAGAAGAACTCGCAGCGATTCCCCCGGTCAACTTCCCGTGAATACATTTCGATTCAGCGGCGAGAAAATCTGAAGGCCCCGTCACCTAGCGGCGCCCTTGCCTTCTAAGCTTGGCGAGACAACCAACAACAGAGACTATGCCGTACAAATCGACGATGCCGCAGTTTCTCGAAGCGCATGTGTCGCCGGAGGCGTACGACCGCTGGCTTGCTCGCAAGGCAGCAGCGCACGTCAAACGTGACCGTGCTCGCGGACGCATTGCAACGCGGTCCGCGTATAAATCCGCGATTTATTCGGCGGTGGTAATGTCAGACGGGCGAGATGCTTATACCGGTGAACAGCTCGATTGGCACCTCATCAGCACTTACCGCAACGACGCATCAAGCGAGGGGCGACATATCTATAAAGCATCGTTTGCTCTTCTGCCAACCGTAGACCACTTTGAGGCGGGCGCGAGTGCCGCCGACTTGAGAATCTGTGCATGGCGTACGAACGACGCAAAAAAAGACCTCAGTTCAGCTGAGTTTGTGGAGTTGTGTCGTCGCGTTGTGGCTCATGCTAACGCGACTGCCTGCAATAGCGGCCGCGCATCGGATGCAGTGACGCACTACTCGACTCGTGTCGAAAACGACAGCTGAAGTTTTTGTCAGAGCCTCGTGCCTCTGTCGTCCGGATGCGACCCGCTTCCGAGCTTCAGTCCGACAACCCCCGCGAACCATTGGCAGTGAGCAGCTCGCGTCGTTCAGTCCAATCCTCAAACGCCCATGCGCACATACTGACAACGGATTCGCGTCCATTTGCAGATAAGTTTGTTTGACTGGTTTGCTCGTCTTTAAGTCATCCAGGCTTACGCTTTCACACTAAAATGGCTCAAATGACGAGTCGGCGCGAGCGCATGCATGTGGCGTGTCCGACAAATTCTCCCTGTCGGTAACGACGATTATTGCTCTTCAAGATGATATTAAGCATACAGCTTGACTCTGAAAAGCTAGATTTGTTGACAGCTTCGAATAAAAGCATTGGCGACGAGCCTGGCTTTTTCAGCGTCGACAGCTTTTCCCTTTTGATTGGAAGTAACGGGGCGGGAAAGACCCGGTTCCTCAGAGAGACCGCATGGGCCTTCCACGACACTGAAGAGATAGTAAAAGCCAACATTCATTTCTCGGGCGCGGGAGCTCGTTCGAAAGCGCGTCGTCAGGAATATGGCGTCATCTACTACACGCCAATTCCTTACCGAGTCGACCTTCCGAAAAACACGAGAAACTTCTACAACGCAACACCGACCTATGGAAAGTCGGGTGAGGTGCAGGACGTCAATTTCCAGTATTACGAACTCGTCAAGGAGCGTCTAGGCTTCGACCTTCGGCCAATGGTCGTGCTGGGCTTTGACCGCGTGATGGTATTGACAGCATTGAGCCGAGTGATTCTGGGTCACCTTAGCAAGCAAGGTACGAGCAAAGATTCACTGTTCTCATCTTCGGAGCGAGAACAGCTGCATCTGATTTTTCGCGAGTTCTCGGACTCTGCGTCTCAACTGCAGCGTCATTTCACGAACGCCTTTGCCGCGCATTTGGTCACCGATAGTGACCATTCCGAGTTTTCCGACGATGTACCGTTCGTGACTAAGCAGAAAGGTACACAGTTCATACTAAGTGTCCAAAAGCTGTTGAGTTCATGCCTTGGCGACAGACTCATTCCGGTGGTCTCCGCGCTCGAACACGTTATCAACTTGAGTCGGAAAAAGGTCGCACCAGTCGAAGCGTTCATCAGGATGTACCTTCTTGGGGGCCATCCAAACTCCTTCGTTCGAGACGGTGGCCTTGACCACAAGCTGAAAGAGATTGCTGATAGTAAGAGTCGCATTCTGCAAAACGGCGACGCTTGGAGTGACTACCGCGCAGACGACTGGGTGGGAAAATCGACCTACGTCGACAGCGACCGAAAGCTCGCTCGCTATCGTAAAAGTTGGAGTAGACCCGCGCTTGTCAGCCTTATCTGGGAAAATTTTAGCTCTGGTCAACTTGCGCTTTTGTACCAGTTCTCAGCCATCAGTCGAGGAATAGACGTTCTGAAGAAGAGAAATCTTCGGAAGTTCCTGATATTGCTCGATGAAGGTGACATCTTTCTCCATGCCGCTTGGCAACGTGAATATGTGAAGTTGCTCGACCACATGATGGGAAGCATGAAGGGCGACGTCGACAGCCTGCAACTCATTCTGACCTCTCACTCAACATCCCTTCTAACCGATATTCCTCGTGATTGCGTCAAGCGCCTTAAACGTGAAGGGGAACCTGATGGACCGGAAGAAGACGTACGAAGCTTCGCCGCGTCTCTCGAGGACATCGTCAACACGAGTTTCGAGACCGCGACGTTAGGACGTTTCGCCCAGGAGAAAATCAACGGCAGTATCCGGCGTCCGAAAAACGGCACGCCAAATGCAATGGACGAATACATTCTAAGCATAATCGATGACCCGATTTTGGCTAGAGAGATGAAAAAACTGCATCGCAAGCACCAAAATTCCATGACCGGCCTTGGGGATGCCCATGATTTCGATTAAGGAGGTTTGGCATGACGCTGAAGCGGACCACGAGGCCTACGTCACAGGTCATCTTTCGACACTCCTAGAGATAGAAGAGGGACAAGCCGGTCGTCTTGCGCCAGCCGCCCTCCACGATTTTATCAGTCGAAACAAAGAAAGCTTTGCCACGGGCGATGTTGATACCCTACGTGGACTTATCGCTGATGCTAGCGCGACATTGGCCGGGTTGCCCAATGACGATGCGCGGAGCGCGTTCCTAGAATCGGCGAAGAAGGTCTTCAACTACGACAGATTTTGTGCGAAGACGGTACACCGTTGGTCCGCGTACAAGCTCTGCGAAAAAGCGCGAAATAGCATCTGCCCGTACTGTAATCAGGCCTTTGCTTTCACTGTTGTGGGAACAACAACAAGCTATCGTCCCACGCTCGACCACTTTTATTTTAAAGATAATTACCCCTATCTCGCGTTATCCTTGTATAACCTCGTGCCGAGTTGTTACGTCTGCAACTCGAGCTTGAAAGGTACCAAGAATTTTTTTACGGACCATCATCTTCATCCGCTAGAGGACGATGATGAAATTCGCTTTGACCTAAGGTCGACCGATGGTAACTACACCTTCGCCGACCTTTTACATGACGACAATCTGCTCAACGAGTATGGATACTTAGAACCACATCCTCACTCGAACAAAGCGATAAACTCTATCGAGACCTTCTTATTAAAGGAGCGGTTCGAGCTCAACTTACCTGCAATCAAGCGGTTTATTAGGCTGAGAAAGAAATTCCGCCCCAGTAAGATTGCACAATACAGGCAATGGTTCGGAGAGGATTTCGACACGGCTGAGTATCTTCAGTTCGAACCAGTCGACTACAAGAACCAGATGTTGGGCAAGATTTTGCTCGACATGTATGTCGCCTTCGACCCGGAAGCTAACGGTAGCTCGCTACTGTAGAGCGCGCGGTCGAGCTTGGCTTTCGCCGAGCGAACCGTTCTCGAGCGAAACGAAAGCTCGAGAAGCACGCGATATCGTCACTAGTTAGCAAGGAGGTGTCGATGACCACACCAGAACTCGAATCGATATCGCGTGCGATTGCTTTTAGCAGATTGCTTGGCTAGCGTGTTCGGGTCGGCTTTTCTTCGACTGTACGGTCAATCTGGAGCGGTCCCAGTAACTGTATGCCTACGGTTGAGCCGGCACTTCAAATCTCGAGACGCCGAACACCATGTAGTTCACACTGGGGACATTTACCGGTTCGCCGCGCATCTGCATTCCAAGGGTGTTGCGGTTCCAATGATAGTGGCTCCAATCCCAATGCGGGTCATCGGTTTGAACGACGACGTACGAACCGATTCGCAAGCGTGCCGACGAGGCGTTGCCGCCGAAATCCAAGCCCAGATTGAAATTGTGAACCTGCTTGTTCTTGCTGCGAGAGAGGGTCGCTTTGACTACAGATTCGGCGAGGCCCGTAAATGGCTTCAGGGCCGGCTGTGCAGTCGCAATCAGCGAGAGCCCGCTTTTGAAAGCTGCACTATCGAGCGCAGAAAGCAGGACGTCATCTGTATCGCTGGCGATATTCACGGCGCGACCCTCGAACGAAATCCCGTTCGCTCCTACAGTGACGCCGAGAAATATTGGATGGCCGGAAACACTCGCGGACGCTCCATCTCGAACCTTCGTGCGCAGAGCAAAGCGCAATTCTTCGACTTCGCCAGGCACCTGATTCTTGCCGGAAAACTCGCAAAGGACAGTGTGTTCCCCCAGACCTGGGTAAGAATGCACGTAAAACTTATCGAGCGAAATCTTGATACGGTCGTTAATCAGATTCCGGTCTGCCGAAACCGTGCTGGCGGGAGCAATCGGGAGCAGCGTATCTGAAGAGTCTGGAGGTTCGATAAAGCCTAGAGCGAGGCCCGAAGACTTAAAAGCTACGCCTGACGAAAACATATGCTGTCCGCCAGGTGACTGCTGCAGCATGCGAAGCGCGCCTTCGTGGTCACCAATCGATTCAAGATACTTCGCAATCTTTGCGTCGTCCATACTCCCGAGGGAGAGAGACGAGTCAAATTTGGTTTGTGTCAACTTTTCACTCCGGAGCGTGCCTGGGCTTGGGCCTGCGCCTGCGCGCGAGCGTTCGCTTGTTCCTGCACCTTGTTTCTGACTTCAGCGTAAAGGTTGGATGACCGTTGCGACTGGGCCACCTCTAGGGTAATCGCAATCGCGTAAGGGACTTCGACATCTATAAACTGACTCCTGTTCGCGAATGCCTGTACTCCGATGAACAGACCCTTCCCATCAGCGAGCAAGTCGACCTTCTTTTTT
>Ga0256898_1000301_pt1 | contig 20139 bp, 22 predicted proteins | sample MC6MC0686MT_FD_186333 | JGI IMG/M metagenome (GOLD analysis project Ga0256898, IMG submission 186333) | Metatranscriptome of enriched soil aggregate microbial communities from Iowa State University, Ames, United States - MC6-MC0686-MT... | ecosystem: Environmental > Terrestrial > Soil >... | reverse complement strand
GCGAGGACAGCGCGGTACAGGCCGTCGCCGAGGCCATCGGCCAGTTCGGCAAGCTGGACATCCTGGTCAACAACGCCGCCATCATCATCAACAAGCCTCTGCTGGACATGTCGCTGGACGACTGGAACGGCATTCAGGCCGTTAACGCCACGGGCGCGTTCCTGTTCTCGCGCGAAGCCATGCGCGCGATGGTGCCCGCAAAAGCGGGCGCGATTGTCAACGTGGGGTCATACGCCTGCTATCAGGCCTTCCCGCAAATCGCGGCCTATGCCGCTTCAAAGGGCGCGCTGGCGCAGTTGACACGCGCGTTGTCACTGGAAGCCATTGACCACGGCATCCGCGTCAACGCGGTGGGCTCAGGGGATGTCATTACCAACATCACCAACCACATTCACGCCGACGGCCCGGCTTTTCTGGCCGAGCATGGCCAGAAGGCGCCCATCCGCCGTGCGGCTCAGCCCCGTGAAATCGCAGAGGTGATTGCGTTTCTGGCATCGGAAAAGGCCAGTTTCATGGTTGGCGCTGTTGTGATGGCCGACGGTGGCATGAGCGTCGCGCTGCCCTGAAACGGGCGCATCGCCTACTCGCCCCGCCGCAACGTGACTTGCAGCCCCGGCCCCAGATCGCTGCTTGCATCGCGCATGGCGAAGTGGATGCTCATGCCATGGTGATGGGCGATGCGGCGGGCGATCGATACGCCCAGCCCGCTGCCGGCTTCCTCATTGCCCGGGGCGCGTACAAACCGGCCGCCCAGCCGGGGCAGGACGTCGGGCGCAATGCCCGAACCCTGGTCATCAATGGTGATCCGTGAAGGCGAGAACGTCAGCCGCACCTGCGAATGCCGCGGGCCATAGCGAATGGCGTTGTCCAGAATGTTCTTCAGCAAGATGGTCAGCGCATCTTCATCACCGGCGATGGGCAGCGGCAGGATGCCCGTATCCGGCCATTCCACGGTGATGTCCACGTCGCGCCGGTCCGCGATCCACAGGCAGTCTCCCACCGCCTGTTCCGCGACGGCGCGCCAATTCACGGAGCCGCCAAAGTCGGCGTGGTTGGCGCTGTCCAGGCGGGCCATGGTCAACAACTGCGACACCAGCCGGTCCAGCCTTTCCATCCCGCGCGTGACGCGCGTCTGCGCCTGCAACCGTTCAGTGGGATCGGCGGTGCGTTGCACCACGTCCCATTGCGCCCGCACCGCCGCCAACGGCGTGCGCAGTTCGTGCGCGGCATCTGCTGTCAGCCGCCGCTCTTGTTCGATCAGCGTGCCCACGCGCGCGAGCAACCCGTTCATGGCGTTGAGCAGGCCCTTCAGTTCGCCAGGCACGTCGGCGCTAGGCAAGGGAGTGGCGTCATCGGGGCTGCGTTGCTCCAGCTGCATCGATAGATCTCGGACGGGCCGCATCGCCCGGCGCACGGCGAAGATCAGCAACGCGATCAGCACCGGCAGCCCGACCAGCCAGGGCAGGATCTGGCCCGCGATGTAGGCCACGACCAGATCGTTGCGCTCGCCGATGCGCTGTCCCACCGCAACGCGCGTCTGGCCGTCGGGATCGCTCAGGTAGACCAGCCGCCACGGCTCACCACTGACGACGCTTTCGAAAAATCCGGTCCGGTTTCCTTCGCGCGGAAATTGCAAGGCTTCGGGATCAAGCACCAGCGGGGCATCGGCGCCGCGCCAAATGGCGACAGAGAGATCGCCCAGCCCGGCATCGCCCGAATCCGTTGAAGAAGGCGTGTGCGCGGGCATGGGCACCAGCGGGGCGGAAGGGGGGATCAACGCCGAGATGGCAAGCGTTTGCTGCGCCAGCCGCAGCATATCGGTGTCGTAGAGCTCGTTGATTTCGTGCGAGGCGCGCCAGTATGTGCCGGCGATCGTGATGAGCCACGCGAAAGGGGCGGCCAGCAGCACCGCGACGATAAGCCTGCGCTGCAATGTCATGACTCGGCGTCCACTTGGCCCAGCGCATAGCCCGAGCCCCGCACGGTGCGCACAATTTTGGGATGAATTTTCTTGCGCAGATGGTGCACGAAGACCTCGAGCGCATTGCTTTCCAGTTCGGTGTCCCAGTCGTAGAGCTTGTCGCGGATGAAGTCGCGCGTGAGGACGCGGTTCGGATGGGTCAGAAACAGTTCAAGCAGCAGCGCTTCCCGCGTGGTCAGATCCACCTTCTGACCCTTCCAGTGCACTTCGTGCAGGGCCGGGTGGTAGTCCAGATGGCCGTGGCGCCAGACGGGTTCGGGCTTGCCCGCAACGCGCCGCGTCACCGCCCGCAAGCGTGCGGCAAGTTCGTCCAGCGTGATGGGTTTGATCAGGTAGTCGTCCGCGCCGGCGTCCAGCCCCGCGATGCGGCTTTCCACGGCTTCGCGCGCGGTCAGAATGACGACTGGCAAGGTGTGGCCCGCGCGGCGCCACCGGGTGAGCAGCGACACGCCATCCTCGCCCGGCAACCCCAGGTCCAGCACCACGGCGTCGTAGTGCACGACGCCCATGGCCTGGTCGCCTTCGCGGCTGCTTGCGAACCAGTCGACCGCGTAACCCAGCAGGCGCAGGCCGGATTTCAGGCCATCGCCGATCAACGGGTCGTCTTCAATGATGAGGATTCTCATTTATGGCCTTCACGCCGTGTACGGCTGAGATTACCACCGGGGGCCGGTTAATTTCTCATTAAGGTTGGCTGCCTAAGCTGCGCACCAAGTGTCGATAAACCGACGCTACATCGACCGGATGCCAGTATGCCGCAAACCAAGTTTTCATCTTCGTCCACGCAGCGAGCGATCGCCGCCCAGCCCGGGGCCGTGCCCCGCACGCTGCAGATCCATTCCGTGGACGACCCGATGCGTGGCCGCGTGGAATCCTATATCCACCAACGCTATCAACAACGATTCGGCGCAACGCTGAAAGAGTGGTTGCCCACGCTGGTAAGCGTGCAGGAGAACGGGGAAATACTCGCGGCGGCGGGCTATCGGGGCGCGGACGACCCGTTGTTTCTTGAGCGCTACCTTGCCGCGCCGATCGAACAGTATCTGCGCGATCAAAACGCGCCTGTGGCGCGCCGCCTGATTGTCGAGGCCGGCCAGTTCGCAGCGGCCAGGCCGGGTGGCGGGCGAGTGCTGGTGCCGCTGCTTGCCCGCCACCTGCACCAGCAAGGCTTCGACTGGGCGGTCAGCACGCTGACCAGCGAGCTGCATCATCTGTTCGCCCGTATGGGGTTAGCCCACCAGGCGATTTCGGCGGCGACCTCGGATCACCTGAACGAGCAGGAACGCAGGGACTGGGGCGACTACTACGCCCATGCGCCTCACGTCTTTGCAGGCCGCCTGCACACCATTCTTGAACACTTTCCGGAGCAAGAGGCATGAACGCTTCCGACTTCATTTCGCTATTGCGAGACCCAAGCCGCGCTGGCCGCCTTGCGCTACAGACCCCAAGGGAATCATTGGATTACGAAGCGCTGCTTGGCCGCGTGCAAGTGCGCGCCGAGCTGCTTGCGGCGCATCGCGCGCACGTGACCGCATCGCTGATGGACAACGGCGCCGACTGGATCATTCATGACCTGGCGTGCTTGCAAGCCGGTGTCGTGCATGTGCCGTTGCCCTTGTTCTTTACCCCCAGCCAGTGGCGCGAAACGCTGGACGCGGCTGGCGCGAATACCGTGGTGGGGCCGTCGTCGATTCAACCCATGCTGCAAGCGTTCGGCTTTGCATTGGCCGAGACCTTGCCCGACCGGCTGGCGCTGTTCCGGCGGCCCACCCCTGCGGCATCCTTGCCCAACCGCACGGCGAAGATCACGTTCACGTCCGGCTCGACGGGCAGCCCCAAGGGCGTGTGCCTGGGCGCGGCCGACATGCTGGCGGTGGCGGCGAGCCTTGCGGCGGCCACGCGGCCGCTAGGCATACGCCGTCACCTTACCGCGCTGCCGCTACCCGTCTTGCTGGAGAACATTGCGGGCGTCTATTCGCCTTTGATGGAAGGGGCCGCGATCGTGACGCGTCCGTTGATCGAGACCGGGTTACAGGGCTCATCGCGTTTTGATCCCGCCATCTTTCATGCGGCGCTGACCGGCGCCGCTGCGCAAAGCGTCATTGTGCTGCCGCAGATGCTGCGCGCGTACACGGGCTTTCTGCGGGCCACGGGCGCCAGCGCGCCGCCCGAGCTGCGCCTGATGGCGGTTGGCGGCGCGGCGGTGGGCGTGGACCTGCTGGCAAGCGCCCGTGCGCAAGGGCTGCCGGCCTATGAAGGCTACGGGCTGTCCGAAGCCTGCTCGGTGCAAACCTTGAATTTGCCCGGCCTGGATTGCCCGGGTTCGGCGGGCTACCCCTTGCCGCACGCGCGCTTGCGCGTGACGGCCGACGGTGAAATCGAGGTGGCCGGCGCCCATGCGCTGGGCTATCTGGGCGAGCAGGCCGCGCCCCGGCAATGGCTGCCCACCGGCGATCTGGGGCGGCTGGACGAAGCAGGGTTCCTGCACATCCACGGACGCAAGAAGAATCTGCTGATCACGGGCTTCGGGCGCAACGTGTCGCCCGAATGGATCGAGCTGCGCTTGGCGAATCAGGCTGCTATCGCCCAGGCCGTCGTCTTGGGAGAGGGCCAGCCCGAACTAGGCGCGGTGATTTGGCCGCTGGGCGATGTGAGTGACGACGCCATCCGCGCCGGTATCGACCGCGCCAACCACACCCTTCCTGACTATGCGCGGATCGGCCCATGGATGCGCGCGCGCGCCGAGTTCAGCGCCGCAAGCGGCATGGCGACCGCCAACGGCCGTCCGCGCCGCGGCGCCGTTTCGGACCTGCACGCCGATCTGTTTTCGCGGAAATCCGCACAACCTCTGGTGTAAACCGTCATGACCTTTTTCGACAAACTGCTTATCGAGACCCGCGCAAGCCAGGCGTCGCTGGTGACGACTCCGATCATCCAGGACTGCCTGCATGGCAACGTCGCGTTGCCCGCCTACATTGCATTCCTGCGCGAGGCCTATCACCACGTCAGCCATACCGTGCCGCTGTTGCACGCCTGCCGTGCCCGCATGCCGGCCCGGTTGAGCTGGATGCTGGCGCCCATCGACGAATACATCGACGAGGAAACCGGGCACGACGCCTGGATTCTGAACGATCTGCGGGCGCTTGGGCAGGATGCCGACGAGGTCCGGCTTGCCGGGCCTGGCCCGCAGACCGAGGTGATGGTGGCGTACGCCTATGACATGATCGCGCGCAAGAATCCGGTGGGCTTCTTCGGGATGGTCCACGTTCTGGAAGGCACCAGCGTCGCGTTGGCGCTGAATGCTGCGGATCAGATCCAGCAGAAGCTGGCGCTGCCGGCGTCCGCCTTCAGCTATCTGCGTTCGCATGGCACGCTGGACCAGGAACACACCGCGCACTTCGCCCTGCTGATGAATCGGCTGGACGATGCGGGCGACCAGGCCGCAGTGATCCACGCCGCCAACATGTTCTACAGCCTGTACGGCGCAATTTTCCGCGCCTTGCCTCGTGCGCAGACGCAAGCGGAGGCCGCATGAGCCCGCGCGATGCCTCCATCGTATTGACCGGGGCCGCGGGCGGCCTGGGCAGCGCGATTGCTCGGCAGCTCTTTGCCGAAGGCGCACGTCTGCTGTTGATCGGACGCACGGCCGGCCCGCTGCTGTCTCTGGCGCAGTCGCTCAGCGCGGGCGCGCAAGACCGCAATCGCGTGGATGCCCTGGTGGTGGACGTGACGACGGATCACGGCCGCGCCGCGATCATCGACGCCGCTGCGGCCAGAGGCGCGAATGTGCTGATCAATAACGCGGCGGTGGCGGCGTTCGGGCCCGCGCAGGACGTCCAAAGCGACGACGCCCGGCGCGTGATGGAAACGAATGTCGTGGCGCCCATGATGCTGACGGCGGGGATGTTGCCGCTACTGCGTAGCCGCCCGCGCGCTCAGGTGCTGAATATCGGATCGACGCTGGGCAGCCTGGGCGTACCCGGATTTGCTGTGTACGGCGCAAGCAAAGCCGCACTTCGAATCTACACCGAGTCCCTGCGCCGCGAACTGGCGGACTCTACCGTCCGGGTGCAGTACTACGCACCGCGAGCAATTGACACGCCCTTCAATTCCCCGCAGGTCGAGGCATTCAACCACGCAACCGGTTCGGTCAGTGACACGCCGCAAGCGATTGCGGTTCGCGTGTCGCACATGCTGCAACGCGAATCGCGTCAGGGGTTTGCAGGTGGCGTCGAGGCGATTGCCGCGCGCTTGAACGGCTTGTGTCCCGAATGGCTTGATGGCGCGTTTGCAAAACATCGCCGCGCGCTGATGTCTTTGAAATTTCCTCCAGGAGCCTCTTCATGATTACCCGACTTTCCTTGTTCAAAGCGGCCGCCGCCATGCTGGCGGGCGCGGCGATGTCCCTATCAGCCGTGGCCGCGTCGGCCCCCGACGATCTTGATCAGGGCATACGCGCTCTGCAGAATGACTGGGCGGTGATTCAATACCAGACGCCGGCCAACCAGCGCGAAGCCCGTTTCGAGGCGCTGTCGCAGCAGGCGCATGCGCTGACGGCGCGCTTTGCCGCCAAGGCGGAACCGCACATCTGGGAGGGCATCATCCTGAGCTCGTGGGCGGGCGCCAAAGGCGGACTGGGCGCGTTGGGGTTGGCCAAGCAGGCCAAGGCGGAATACGAAACGGCCATCCAGATCGATAGCAAGGCGCTGGGCGGGTCCGCCCTGAACAGCCTGGGCGTTCTGTACTACAAGGTGCCCGGCTGGCCGGTGGGATTTGGCGACAACAAAAAAGCCGAAGCCCTGTTGCAGCAGGCATTGGCGATGAACCCCGATGGGATCGACGCCAACTACTTTTATGCCGACTACCTGATCTATCGGAATCGAAAGCCCGAGGCCATTCCTTACCTTGAGAAGGCGCTGAAAGCGCCGCCACGGCCCGGCCGCGACGTGGCCGACGCTGGCCGCAAGCAAGAGGCGCGGGCGTTGCTGGAAAGCGTGCGATAGCGCGGCTGCTGATTGATGGGACGGTTTATTGGCAGCTCATCTGGCGCAACCCCTCAACGTTGCGTATTTCCAGTTGCCGCCGGCTCACCTTGACCATGGACGCCCCTTGCAGACGCGCGAGCACGCGGCAAACCGTTTCCACTTTCATGCCTAAATGGTTGGCGATGTCCTCGCGTGTCATCTTCAAGGTGAACGCCAGCGGCGAATAGCCGTTGGCGGCCATCTGTTCGGAAATGCCGATCAGAAAACCAGCGACGCGCTCATCGGTGGTCATGCAGCCCAGGGTCAGCAACAGGCGGCAATACTGGTTTGAGTCATGGGAGATCAATCGATTGAATTGCTGGGCCACGCCGTCGTCATTGCGGCAGTTTCCCATCAGTTCCGCATACGGCAGGAGGCAGACCAGCGAATCTTCCAACGCGATGGCGTCGCAGGTGTGGATGCCCGTTTCGATGCCGTCCAGCCCCAGCAAGGCGCCGGCAACGGGGAACGCCGTGATCTGCTCTTGCCCCGACAGGTTGGTGACGCGCACCTTGGCTGACCCGGAGCGCAGCTGATACAGATTCAACAACGGATCACCCGCCCGATAGACGGGTTCTCCGCGACGCACCCGCTTCTGGCTGCGCACGATTGCAGGAGCGGGCGCCGCGTACCCCTCGGATGCGGGATGGCACAAATGCGCCATGACGCAGCGCTCGCAAGGTTCGGGCATGGCCGCGAGCCACGCAGAGGGGCGGGGATAAGCAACGATATTGTCCATGGCGGCATCTCGCTAAGTCGGACGATCAGGAGCGATTCTCTGCTGAGGAACGGCGCGCTGCGCAATGGCGCAGGCTTGTCAGCAGTATCGGATGTCCGTGAGGGGCGGGCTATCAGCGCCGGCCGCCAGTTTTTGGCAGTGGAGCCTTACACGCGTAGGAAAATTCCTACACGGTCCGCTTAGATGTCCGGCAGATCTTGCTCGTTGATCAGCCGGTGCCGGATGGCATAGCGCACCAGGTCCGTCTGATTGCGCAGATTCATTTTCACCAAGATGCGGCTTTTGTACGTGCTCACCGTCTTGACGCTCAGGAACAAGCGCCGGGCGATATCTGAATTGTTCAGGCCGGAGGCAAGATGGTGGAACACCGATAGCTCGCGATCCGACAACAGCAGGTGGGGAAGCGCATCGGTTTTGTCTTGCCGCTCAAAGGCGATGCTTTCCGCCAGCGATGGGCTCAGATAACGGCCGCCGCCTGCCACCTTACGCACCGCTTGAACCAATTCTTCGGCGGCGCTGTCTTTGGTCAGAAAGCCTGACGCGCCGGCTTTGATGGCCTGGACCGCGTATTGCTGCTCGCCGTGCATGGTCAGCACCAGAATCGGCACGCCGGGATGGCCGCTTTTGATTTGACGGATAAGGTCCACGCCATCGCGGCCCGGCATGGACATATCCAGCACCAGCAGATCCCATGCCCGCTGTCCCAGCAGCTTCAGCGCTTCGGCCCCGTTTCCGGCCTCTCCTTGAACCGAGATGTCGCCGGCCTGCTCAAGCAGGCGCCGAAGCCCTTCGCGCAGCAAGGTGTGGTCGTCGGCCAGCATGACGGTGATCATGATGCCTCCCATGGCGATTCCGGGTGCTGCGCCGGCATCCGCGCATCCAGGCGGAACCCGCCCTGCTTACGGGTGGTGATCGTCACTTCACCGTTAAGCAGCCGCACCCGCTCGCGGATGCCTTGCAGGCCAAGCGACAGCGGCAGCTTCTTGGTCAGGCTTTCGGGTGCGGCGCCCACGCCGTTGTCCTGCACGGTCAGCGTGCATTGCGTGTCGTCACAGCTCAGGTGCAGTTGCACCTGCGTCGCCTGGGCATGCTTGGCGATATTGGTCAGCGCTTCTTGCACCACGCGAAACAGGGTCGTGGCGACCCGTTTGGAGGGCTCGGCCGGGCCGATGTGAATCTCTGCATGCGTGTCGATGCCATAGCGCGATACAAAATTCGCCACCAGCCATTCCACGGCTGCGGCCAGGCCCAGGTCATCGAGCATGATGGGCCGCAGGTCAGAGGCAATACGCCGCAGTGACGCAAAGGTCGCCTTGATCACCTGGCGCATCGCACGGACCCGATCCCGCGCGTCGGTGTCGTCGGGATCAAGCTTGGATTCCAGCTGGGACAGCTCCATGGTCAAGGCCGTCAGGCTCTGGCCAAGATCGTCGTGCAGCTCGCGGGCGATGTGTTTTTTTTCCTGCTCACGCACATGCAGCAAGGCGTTGGACAGCCGGGTCAGTTCGTCTCGAGACGCGCGCAGCGCTTGGTCAACACGCTGCCGCTCGGTAATGTCTCGCAGGAAGATCGACAGGAATACACCCGATTCCGTTTTCGTCTGCGAGATAGACGCTTCCATCGGAAACTCTTCGCCGTTGGACCGCAGCCCCCACAGCGGCGCGCCCAAGCCCATTTTCCGGTCGGACATGCCCGTATCTTTGAAACGGCTGACGTGCTTGGCGTGCACCGTGCGAAAGCGCACCGGTATCAAGATATCGAGGCTGGCGCCAATGGCGTGGTCCGCGTGGCACAGAAACACGCGCTCGGCCGCCGGGTTGAACATCACAATGCGTTGATGCTCGTCGATCGTGATGATCGGTTCGGTTGCGGATTGGATGATATCGAGCAGCGGAGGCGCGCTAGGCGAGGGCGTCATTGCAAGGTGTGCGATGGATGCGAGCCGGCCGGGTTCGGGGAAATTCATTGCAGCACACATTGCCGGGTGAAACCATAGGCGCAGCGCGGCTGCGCCAAAAGCACTAGTGCGTTTACCGGGGCCGCATCCGTTGGCGAAACGCAGCGTCAGTCAATGGACGGCAGCAAGGGGTCGTTCCATCCGCCGGGGCCATCGGCGGCCAGCGTTTGCTCTCTGAAACGGCACAGGGACGCATCGCACTCTTCGGCAAGCACGTCGTACTGTTTCAACAGCAGAATGGAGCGCGGCTTGGAGCCGGCAATGGCCGCCATATCGTCCACCGCGCGAAACCCGCCATAACCCGACATGACGACGATCACCGAATAGGCCTTGATCAATCGGCCCTGCGCTTTCAGGAACGAGCGCATCGGCGCGGCCAGCGCGCGCAGCCACACGGGGGCGATCAGCACCACATGATCGAATTGGTCCAGCCCGGGGCCGTCATAGCGAAAGGCGGGGCTGCGCTTGAACAGGGTATCGACGACGCAGCGCAGATCTCCCCGCAATCCAGAACGCGGCGCGGCATCGCGAATTTCGTAGCTGGGCCAGCCGCTGACGGACGCCAGGCGTTCGGCGACGGTACGCCCGGTTCCCGTACGGGAATAAAAGAAGATGCCGATGCGTGCCATGGTGTGTCCCCTTGCCGCGATGGCGGCATCACGTCTCTTGAGCCAGCAGCGCTCGTAGAATGTCGCGCCGGCTGACCACGCCAACAAGCTTCCCCGCCCGGGTGACGGGAACGCGCTTGATGCCGCGCTTGAGCAACACGTCCGCAATCGTTGCCAGATCGGCGGTTTCCTCCACCGTGATGGCGGGCCGGCTCATCACTGCGGACGCGGTTTGCTCGCTGAGCTGCAAGCTGTGCAGAAACTCCAGATTCAGCGCCTCGCCCTCGGCAAGCAAGGCCAGCCAGTGGTCCAGTTTCTTCTGATGCACGCTGTCCTGGCGCCGGATGAGATCGCCTTCAGTGACGACACCAATCAGTCCGCCATCGTCGCCGGTCACCATCACGGCGCTGATATCGCGGTCGAGCATCGCATGCATGATCTGCGAGACAGGCGTTCGGGCCGTCACGCAAAAGGGGTCAGGGGTCATGAGTTCGTGCGCAAGCATGGCTGTTCTCCGGAAGGGCAGAGGCGTACCCTGTCCTGTGAAATCCTTGTCCCTATAGTGATCCCCCAAGGGCCGCAGAACTTGATTTTGGTCAAGCAAGGGGTTGTGACCGGCATTGAGAGGTGCGCACCGACGACGATCAGGTCCGCACGCCTGCTGCCGGCCACCGCCAGTTCACAATGTCGTCTGAATCGATACCTTCCGCCCGAGCATGGGCCAGCGCCTGGGTTTGCTGCGCCAACAGGGTTTGCATGGGCGCCGCCGAGCACGTGCGCAGACGCGGAACGCGCGTCAGCACATCCATCGCCAGGCTGTAGCGGTCAATGCCATTCAGGATGGCCAGCTCGAACGGAGTATTGACGTCGCCTTGCTCGCGGTAGCCGTGCACATGGAAGTTGGCGTGATTGCGCCGGCGGTAGCAGAGCTTGTGGATCAGGGAAGGGTAGGCATGAAAGTTGAAAATGACGGGCTTGTCCTGCGTGAACAAAGCGTCAAATGCATCGTCTGACAGGCCGTGCGGATGGTGGTGATCGGACATCAGCGTGAACAGATCCACGACATTGATGAAGCGAATTTTCAAGCCGTGGAACAGCCGCGTCAGTATCGCCACCGCGGCCAGCGCTTCTTGCGTAGGAATGTCGCCCGCACACGCGATGACGACATCCGGTTCGTGAGGCGTGAACGTGCTGGCCCACTCCCATACGCCGATGCCCGCCTGGCAATGGCGCATGGCGTCCGGCCCGTTCAGATACGTCAGGTGCGGCTGCTTGTCGGCCACGATGACGTTGACGTAGTCCACCGACCGCAGGCAATGCTCCGCCACACTTAACAGGCAGTTCGTGTCCGGGGGCAGGTAGATGCGGACGACGTCCGGGCTCTTGTTGGCCACCACGTCCAGAAAGCCGGGGTCTTGATGGCTGAATCCGTTGTGGTCCTGGCGCCAGACCAGCGAGGTAATCAGCAGATTCAGTGACGGCACGGGCGTGCGCCAGTCGACGTGGTGTTTTGCCTTGTCCAGCCATTTCGCGTGCTGATTGAACATCGAATCAATGACGTGGGCGAACGCCTCATACGTGGAAAGCAGGCCATGCCGGCCCGTCAGCACATAGCCTTCCAGCCAGCCCTCCAGCGTCTGTTCGCTCAGAATTTCCATGACGCGGCCCATGGACGACAGGTTGCCGCCGTCGGCATCGCTGTCGAGCCGTTGCGCCATCCACGTCTTGCCCGAGGCGTCGTAGATGGCGGACAGCCGGTTGCTGGCGGTTTCGTCTGGCCCGAACACGCGAAACCGGTCCAGGTTCAGTCGCATCACTTCGCGCAGGTATTCCCCCAGCACCTGTGTGGCCTGGGCGGTTTGCACGCCCGGCTGCGGCACGGCGATCTGATGTTCGGCAATGGCGGGGAGGTCTAGCTCCCTGCGCAAGTCGCCGCCATTGGCATGCGGGTTGGCGCTGATGCGTCGATGACCGGCGGGCGCCAGGGCGCGCAGTTCTGGTGTCAGCCTGCCGCCGGCGTCAAACAGATTTTCGGGGCGATAACTGCGGAGCCACTCGGCCAGCACATGCAGCTCGTCAGGGCGGCCAGCCGGGTCGGACACCGGGATTTGATGTGCCCGCCAGGAATCTTCAACGGCGTGGCCGTGCACGCGTTGCGGACCCGTCCAGCCCTTGGGCGTGCGTAAGACGATCATCGGCCAGCAAGGCCGCGTCTTCGCGCCGCCTGCTCGCGCACGCGCTTGGATGGCCTGGATATCCGCCAAGCACTGGTCCAGGGCGCGCGCCATCTTGCGATGCATGGCGGGCGCGTCCGACCCTTCCACGAAGATCGGCCGATAGCCGTAGCCTTCGAACAGCGCAAGCAGCTCGGCATGCGGAATGCGCGCCAGAATGGCCGGGTTGGCGATCTTGTATCCGTTCAGATGCAGAATCGGAAGCACCGCGCCGTCGCGCGCCGGATTCAGAAACTTGCTGGAATGCCAAGACGCTGCAAGCGCGCCGGTCTCGGCTTCGCCATCGCCGATCATCGCGGCCACAATCAGATCCGGGTTGTCGAACGCCGCGCCAAACGCGTGCGACAAGCTGTAGCCCAGCTCGCCGCCTTCGTGAATGGAGCCGGGCGTATGAGGCGAACAATGCGATCCGACACCGCCTGGCGCCGAGAACTTCTGGAATAGGCGAAGCATCCCGGCTTCGTCTTGTGAACACTCGGGATAGCGTTCCGAATAGTGGCCTTCCAGATAGGCGTGCGCCAACACCGCCGCCGCCCCATGCCCCGGGCCGCACACATACATCACGTTGAGGTCGTGCTCGACAATCAGCCGATTCAAGTGCGTGAGCGCGAAGGACTGCCCCGGGCAGGTGCCCCAGTGGCCAAGAATCCGGCGCTTGATGTGATCCGCGTGCAGCGGCCTTCTCAGCAAGGCGTTGTCACGCAGATACAGCATGCCGGCGCACAGGTAGTTGCTGGCCTGCCAGTAGGCGTGGATGCGGTCCAGCTGGGTGCTCGGCGATGCGCTAGTCATGGTGTTCCCTTAATGTGGCCGTGGGCCGGGGGCCGGAGACCAGGCGGGGCGCTTGTCGCGCACGGTTTCAACAACGATGAGATACCGCCCCGCGCCATAGGCAGGCGTTCGGTCGCGCCGCAACACCCAAGGCGTGGCCACAAGGTCGGCGGCGAGTTCGTAGTCGGCATCCAACAGGCCCAGCCGGTCGATCAACTGATTGAGCGTTGCCGGAATCCGGATGCACCCTTTGGACTGCGGCGTACCCAGCTTGGACTCCAGCCGATACGGGTCGGTCGCGTGCATTTGCAAGCGCATCGTGCTCACGCCGCCTTGGGTCCAGCCCTGGCGCGCCTGTTGCCAGCCCAAGTCGTAGACGCGCATGCCTTTCGTGCCATAGCCAAGAATGCCATTGGCGTTCTTCGTGCCCTCGGCGCGGAAATCAGGATTGCTCAAATTGTGGGCGAACACCCCGGTCGGCGTTTCGAAATAATCGAACTGGCCGACCCGGCCCGTGGACACCGGGGCCGCGCCTACGTAAGTGGGCGGGGCGCCAGGGCGCAGCCAGTAAAGCATCGCGGCCTGCACGTTCACATGCCGGTCCACAACGAGCACATATTGCGGGCCTAACAAATCGATGCCCGCCATGTGCAGCGTTTGCTGGGCCAGCTCGGCATATCGCGCCTGCTCGTTGGCGGGCAGAGCCAGCGCAGGCGTGACCTCCTGGCGGAAGGCGCGCTCGACGTCCTCGACCGACACCTGCGCTCCGGCTCGCACGTTGCCGGCCAGGGGCGCGGCAACCATTGCAGCCGCGGTCACCCACGCCCATACGGCGTGACTCGGAGGGGAGCGCAGCGGCATGCGCGTTGGCCTAGTTGATCAGGATGACCGGGATATGGATGGTGTGCAGCACTTTCAACGCCACCGATCCCAGCAGCAGGCTTCCCGCCGCACCCAGGCCACGTGAGCCCATGATGATGTGGTCACATTGATGCTCAGTCGCGTACGCCTTGATCGATTCGGCGATGTGGCCAACGCGAAGCGCCTCTTGATACATCACCCCCGCCTTGTCCAACGCCGTTTTGGCGTCGGCCAGCGCCATCTTGGCCTCGTCCAGGTAGTACTCCTGAATCATGTCCTTGGAAACGAACCCCAGCACCGTGCCGGACACGATAGGGGGTTGCACGTTGAGCAGATGCAGGGTGCAAGGGCCATTTTCACGGACGTGGTCAATCATGTAGCCCACGGCGCGTAACGCGTTGGCCGAGCCGTCTACGGGAATCAGAACGTTTTTCACGATGCCTCCTGAGTGCAGGGGTGGTCTTCGCTAGAAGGCCGTTTGCGGTATGAACTCCATCATGGCACTGCGGTGATGGATTCCATTGACGCCGGTCAACTTCATTGCAACCCGGCTGCATGGCGCAGGGGCAGATCTTCGTCCCCGTTTTCGAATTGACAATGGTCAACATGCGTTGATCGCGATAGCGCACGATAGGACTCAAGGCATAGGGCGATGCCGCGCCCCAGCAAGGACGAGATCATGTACACACGCATCATTGTCGCGGTTGATAGCAGCCACGCATCCAATCGGGCTCTGGACGAAGCCATCAAGATCGCAAAGGGGGCGCACGCGACGCTGCGCATCATCCATGTGCTGGATGACCTGTCGCTCTTTATTGCCACCAACCCCTACGCGGGCTACTACACGGGCGAGCTGATCGAGAATCTGAAGCAGGAAGGCGTGAAGATTCTGGACCAAGCGCGCACGCGCGCCACCGCGGCAGAACTGCCGGTGGAAACGGTGCTTTACGATGATCTGGGCTTGCCGGTGGAAGAGCGAATTGTGATGGCCGCCCGGGACTGGCCAGCCGACCTGATCGTGATGGGCACACACGGTCGGCGTGGCGTGACGCGCGCAATGCTGGGCAGCAGCGCCGAAGCCGTGCTGCGCACCTCTCCTGTTCCCGTATTGCTGGTCCGTACGCCGTGACGGGCGGCTCAACCGATCCCTGATCCACAACCCCTGGAGATCAACATGGAACAACCTGGAAAAACGCCGCAGAACAAACAGAGAAAGACGCCCTCCGATCCGAAGGAGGAAGCGTCGCAGCAACAACGCAAGGCCGAAATGGCCGAGGTGGTGGGGCGCCACAAGAATGTGGGGCAAAAAGACCATAAAGGGGCGCGCTGAGATACCGGGTGTCAGCCTGCGTCATCAGATTCCTTGCGGGGGCATACGCAGCGCGTCCAGCACCAATGAAAACGCAGGCGAGGGCTGCCGCCGGCTGGGGTAATAGAGGTAGTAGCCTTCGAAGGCGGGGCACCATTCCTCCAGCACCCGGATGAGGCGGCCCTTCTCGATGTGGGGCGCGAACTCTTCTTCGGGCAGATAGGCAATGCCCAGGCCCGCCAGCGCTGCCTGAACGATGTGCGGCGTACTGTTGAGCGTGACTTGTCCTTCAACGCGCACGTTCAACTGCTTCGCCTTGCGTGCGAACTCCCAAACGTACAGACCGCCATGCGTGGGAAAGCGCATGTTGATACCGCTGTGCGTCGTCAGGTCTTCCGGCTTTTTCGGCTTTGCATGCTTGGCGAAATAGGCTGGCGAGGCGACGGCGGCCATCCGCAATTTGGGTCCGATCGGCATCGCGATCATGTCCTTGTCGATGGTGTCTCCCAGGCGCACCCCCGCGTCGAATCGATCCGCCACGATGTCCCTGAACCCGTAATTGACGTCGAATTCAACGTTGACGTCCGGGTACTTGTGCAGCAGCGGCGTGATCTTCGGCAACAGCGTGGTCTTGAGCACATGGTCGCCGCAGGTGATGCGTACCGTGCCGGCCGGCTTGTCGCGAAGTTCCGACAGCTCATCCAGCTCTGCTTCGATTTCGTCAAAGCGATGCCCGATGGCCTGCAACAGCCGTTCCCCGGCAGTGGTAAGCGAGACACTGCGCGTGGTGCGCGTCAGCAGGCGGATATCCAGCCTGGCCTCCAAGCCGCTGATGGCTTGGCTCAGCGCCGATTGCGTGACGCCAAGCAGCGCGGCCGCGCGCGTGAAGCTGCTTTCCCGCGCGACGGTGACAAATGAGAGGAGATCGTTCAGATTTCGCCGGACCATGCTGTCAGTTTCCCATGGACTTTTAATTAGTAGAACTTATAAGCCTTTTAAGCATTCATTAGCTAGTCATGGTGTGCCATGCGCGGGAAAATTTGCGTCATACCGATGGACGCACCCGTCCCAGCATTCAAGGAGAAACACCATGGCCCAGAGAAACGAAGCGCGCGCTGCCATCGCGGTGCAAGACGGCAAGGACGTGAGCCGCCGCGACATCCTGAAGATGACCGGCACCGGCATCGCGGCCTTGAGCGTGGGGGCCATCGCTGCGGGTCCGGTCGCCGCCCAGCCGCGGGTAACGCCCGGCGGCTCATGGGACAAGACCTTCGCCAAGAGCGACAAGGTGGAGCACAAGAAGGTCACCTTCAAGAACCGTTACGGCATCACGCTGGTGGGCGACCTGTACCAACCCAGGAACATCCGCGGCAAGCTGGCCGCCATCGTCGTCTGCGGCCCGTTCGGTGCGGTGAAGGAACAGTCTTCGGGGCGCTACGCGCAAACGATGGCCGAGCAGGGCTTTGTCACGTTGGCCTTCGATCCGTCCTACACCGGTGAGAGCGGCGGTGAACCCCGAAATGTCGCTTCGCCGGACATCAATACCGAAGACGTGAGCGCCGCTGTTGATTGCCTTGGCCTGCAATCCATTGTTGACCGCGAAAGGATAGGCGTGATTGGCATTTGCGGGTGGGGCGGCATGGCCCTGAACGCCGCCGCCGTGGACAAGCGCGTGAAGGCCGTCGTCGCCAGCACCATGTACGACATGACGCGCGTCATGTCCAAGGGTTATGACGATCGCGTCACACGCGAACAGCGTACGCAAACACTCGAGGCGCTGAGCCAGCAACGTTGGGCGGATGCAGAAAATGGCGCGCCCGCCTATCAAGCGCCCTACAACGAACTCAAGGGGGGCGACGCGCAGTTCCTGGTGGACTATCACGACTACTACATGACGCCGCGCGGACGGCATCCGCGCGCGGTCAATTCGGGCAACGCCTGGACGATCACCACGCCGCTGTCGTTCATGAACATGCCGATCCTGACATACATCGCAGAAATTTCCCCGCGTCCGATCCTGTTCGTCCATGGCGAAAAAGCCCACTCGCGCTACTTCAGCGAAACCGCCTATGCGGCAGCGGCGCAGCCGAAGGAACTCATGATCATCCCGGGCGCCAATCACACCGATTTGTACGATCGGACGGACGTGATTCCGTTCGCCAAGCTGACGGCATTCTTCCAGCAGCACTTGGCTTCGGCATGACAACCCGCATCTCTGACGCCCCGGGGGGGGCGCAATCCATATCGGAAGATCGGCCTGCATGCTGGAGCGGCGTCTTCGCGATATCGCTGTGCGTTTTCGCGTTGGTGGCCTCTGAGTTCATGCCTGTCAGCCTGCTATCTCCGATTGCCACGGAACTGCAGATTACCGAAGGCAGGGTCGGCCAGGGCATCGCCATCTCTGGCGCCTTCGCGGTGTTGACCAGCCTGTCGATTTCCGCGTGGGCCGGCACGATGGATCGCAAGACGCTGCTGCTGGCGCTGACCGTGCTGATGGGCGTATCCGGCGCCACCGTGGCGTTCGCCCCGAACACCACGACCTACATGGCCGGCCGCGCGCTGCTTGGCGTGGTGATCGGCGGCTTCTGGTCCATGTCGGCCGCGATGGCTATGCGCCTGGTTCCCCCTCGGCAAGTATCGAAAGCCCTGGCGATCTTCAACGGCGGCAATGCCTTGGCGATGGTCATTGCCGCCCCATTGGGAAGCTACCTGGGTTCGATCATCGGATGGCGAGGCGCATTTCTCGCCTTGGTCCCCTTGGCGCTGATCGCCTTGGCCTGGCAATGGATCGCGCTGCCCGCCATGAAGACCGGGGCGCGCGCGGCGGGGTCCGGCAACGTGTTCAACTTGCTCAAGCGCCGCAATGTGGCCTACGGCATGGCGGCGTGCGGCGCCTTCTTCATGGGCCAGTTCACGCTGTTCACCTATTTGCGCCCCTTCCTGGAAACGGTGACACACGTCAGCGTCTCCACGCTATCGCTTCTGCTGTTGGTGATCGGTGTCGCGGGCTTCATCGGCACGGCGGTGATCGGCTCGATCCTGAAGCGAAGTTTGTATGGCCCGCTGATCATCATTCCGATCCTCATGTCGGTGATCGCCGTAGCGCTGATTCCGCTTGGCGGCTGGGTCGCGCCCGTGGCCGTTCTGCTGGGCCTGTGGGGGCTGATGGCGACCGCTGCACCCGTGGGCTGGTGGAGCTGGGTCGCGCATGCTCTACCCCATGACGCCGAGGCCGGCGGTGGCCTGATGGTGGCGGTGATTCAGTTTTCCATTGCGCTGGGCTCGACCCTTGGCGGGGTACTGTTCGATGCGACCGGCTATCAAAGCACCTTCATCGCGAGTGCTGGGGTGTTGGTGGTCGGCGCCTGTTTGACTGCGGCGCTCAGTCCAATTTTCCTTGCGCGGCGTAAGCTAACAAGCCATCAATGACATAGCGCACGCGAGGATTCAGATGAGACTGACGTGGCCACATGACGTGCACGTCGACGTCAGTGCCGGATAGGGACTCAAGCACGGGGACCAGTCTTCCATCGCTGAGCGCCTTTCGCAGAATCGAGACAGGAAGCTGAAGAAGCCCCAGTCCACCTATCGCAGCATCGATCATGGCTGCTCCGTCGCTTAAGCGGTGGGTTTGAGGCGGTGTGAAGCGCTTGTCCTTGTTTCCCTCTTTGACAAACCACACTTGTGGCGGCCCCGCCATCGTCCCGACAATGCAGTGATGTCCGGCAAGATCCGGCAACGCTTCGGGAGTTCCGCGCGCCCGGAGGTATGCCGGCGAGGCGCAGATCACGCGACGTTGCGTCGCCAGGCGCCGCGCCACTAAATCGCTGCTATCAGGGAGGGCGCCAAAGCGAATCGCCAGGTCAACACCGTCTTGCAGCAGATCACTGCTGGATTCCGAAAACGTCAGGCTCAAGCCTAGATCAGGATGCGGACGCGTCATCTCCATCAGTAGCGGCAAAAGCACCGTCCGGCCGAAGGCGACCGGCATATCGATGTGCACCCGGCCACTGAGTTTTTTGTGATGGGTGGTCAGCGCAGACTGTGCGGTAACGATCTCGTCAAGGGCTGCCGTGCATGCGCCCAGGTAGGCCTCGCCATCCGTCGTCAATTTGGTGACCCGCGTGGTGCGATGGAATAGCGCAAAACCAAGACGCTGTTCCAGCCGGGAAATCGCCTTCCCGACGGCTGACTTGGTTAAGCCAAGTTTCCGCGCGGCGGCGGTGAAAGTACCCGCATGCGCCACAGCCACAAACACGGAAATGCCATCGAAGGGATCGGGGTCATTCATTGTGTCCTTTGGTTCTACTTTGAGTAGATTTTCGGAGGATTATAGGCTTGCGCTTCTACGCTAGCATGGCTTTTTTCCCGCGGGATTGCCGTCTGTGATCCCCCAACGCAACCTATAGGAAGGCCATATGCCCGTCGTTCGCGTCAGCTGGTTTGAAGGTAAGGATCATCAACAGAAAGAGAAGGTCGCAGCCGAGATCACGGAGAGCATCGTGCGACATACCGCGACACCGGCGGAGTACATCTACGTCATTTTTGAAGACGTCAAACCTTCTGATTGGGCGGGTGCCGGCAAGCTCTACGGCGGACCCGAAGCCGAGACTGCGGGCTAGTTTTCTCCGCGGCAGTTTTATGTCTTCCGGGAG
>Ga0256898_1000290_pt1 | contig 20511 bp, 28 predicted proteins | sample MC6MC0686MT_FD_186333 | JGI IMG/M metagenome (GOLD analysis project Ga0256898, IMG submission 186333) | Metatranscriptome of enriched soil aggregate microbial communities from Iowa State University, Ames, United States - MC6-MC0686-MT... | ecosystem: Environmental > Terrestrial > Soil >... | reverse complement strand
GGAGCATCGCGTCGATGGTCGGGGGTTCCCTCCGGGTGGCTGTCCACCCCGGGTCACGGGGCGGATCCGCAACCCTCCAGGGTGAGGTCCGCGACCTTGTCGACCACATCGAGGACCGAGTGCCGTCGGCGGAAGGCCGAGAGTTGTTGCCGGGCACCGTTGCCCACGGCTGTCCGAACACGCAGTCCGTTCTCCGCCGCGGCCCGCAGGCCCTCCCGGTCCAGTGCTTCACCGACGCTGTCGATCATCCGCTCGAGCAGGACGGAGGCCGGCGCGACGGTCACCGTCACGGGGTCTACGCCCACGCCGTCCAACCCGTCGCGGGCGGCGCGCCAGTACGCGGCGTCCAGCACGTGGCCCGGCAGATCCGGAACGGCGGAACCGGCTTCCGCATCCCGCAGAGCCGTCACGACGAGTGCGCGCACGAGGACCGCGAGCAGCACGGACTCGTCGATGGTGGCCGGGACATCGCTCACCCGCACCTCCACCGTGGGGAACTGGGCCGACGGGCGGACATCCCAGTAGACCATTCCGCGATCGAGGATGTTGCCGGTGGCGACCATGGCCGAGACGACGCTGTCGAATTCGCGCGCATCTGCGAACAGCGGTGGAGCCCCGGCGCTGGGCCACCGGCGCCACATGACGGATCGCCAACTGGCGCAACCGGTGTCGACGCCGCTGTAGATCGGCGAGTTCGCGGTGAGGGCCAGCAGTGACGGCAGCCACGGGCGGAGGCGGTTGCTCACCACGATCGCGCAGTCCCGGTCCGGTACGGCGACGTGGACGTGACAGCCGCAAACGCCGTGCTGCCGAGCCAGGACGCCGAAGGCGCGCTCCATCGCTCGGTAACGATCGTCGTCGCTGACCCGGTGCTCGCGCGGTCCGACGAGTGGAACGGCGGCGGCCAGCAGTCGGCATCCGCATCGGGTGGCCGCTCTCGCGGCCGCCGAACGCAGACGGGCCAGCTCCTCGGTCAGCTCTTCCGGTCCTGCGCACACCGAAGAGGTCGTCTCGACCTGGCAGGCGCCGAGTTCGAGCTGAAGTTCCACGCCGGCGCGTCGGGCCTCGGCGACGACGGCCTGGTTGTCCATGCGCGGCCACCCGGTGACCGGGTCGGTGAGGAGGAACTCTTCCTCGACCCCGACGGTAGGACTCCACTGCGACAGCATCGCGCTCTCTCGTGTCGCTACGGACGGAAGACGGCACGAACGCAGCCGTCCTGCTTCTTCTTGAACATCTCGTAACCGCGGACCGAGTCCTCGAGGGGGAGGTCGTGGGTGGCGAGCACTGCGGGATCGAGTTCACCCCTCCGAACGTGCTCGAACAGTCGTGGGAGGTAACGCTGTCCGTGCTGTTGCGCGGAGCGGATGGTCAGACTCTTGTTGGTCACGGCGCCCATCGGGAACTTGTCCGTCACGCCGTAGACACCCAGCACCGACACCACACCGCCCTTGCGGCAGGCGAGTACCGCCTGCCGCAGCGAGGTCGCACGATCGGTCTCGAGGCGCAGCAGTTGCTTGGTGCGGTCGTAGAGCTCCTGGACCCCGGTGCCGTGACCCTCCATCCCGACGGCGTCGATGCATGCGTCGGGCCCGCGCCCGCCGGTGGATTCGCGTAGCACCTCGCGCACACTGTCGACCTCGGTGTAGTCGATCGTCTCGGCGTCGCACAGGCTGCGCGCCAGGTCGAGTCGCTCCCGGAATCGGTCGATCACGATCACCCGTTCCGCGCCGAGCAGGAGCGCGCTCTTCGCGGCCATCAGCCCCACACCGCCGGCGCCCCACACTGCCACGGTGTCGCCGGTGGTGATGTCGCAGAAATCGGCACCCATGTAGCCGGTGGGCACGGCGTCCGACAGGAACAGGGCTTGCTCGTCGGACACACCGTCGGGCACGGCGAAGCAGTTGACGTCGGCGAACGGGACACGGATGTACTCGGCGTGCGAGCCCTGATAGCCCCCGAACGGGTGGGTGTAGCCGTAGATCCCGCCGGTGGGGTAGCCGAAGACCGGTTGCTGAAGGTGGGCGTTGGGGTTGGTGGTATCGCACACCGACGGCAGGTCGTGGTCGCAGAACCAGCACGAGCCGCAGCTGATGAACGACGGCACCACCACCCGCGTCCCGGGGGTGATCTCGCCGACTTCCCGTCCGACGTCGACCACCTCGCCCATGAATTCGTGGCCGAACACGTCACCCTCTCGCATGCCCGGCAGATAGCCGTCGATGAAGTGAAGGTCCGATCCACACGTGGTGGTCAGGCGCACCTTGACGATCGCGTCGTGAGGATTGACCAGGCGCGGGTCGTCGACGGTTTCCACTGCCAGGTCGTTGACGCCGTTCCAACAGAGCGCACGCATCGGGGAACCTCTTTCGTGATCGGCGGCGAATCACCGCCCGCGGCCGCGGGCGCTGGGGTTGTCGCGCAGGGTCGGCACCTCTCCGGTCTGCAGCAGGGCACGTGCGCGGTAGAGAACCGCGAAGGCGGCCGGTGACGACAGGAAGTCGGGAAGCGGAGTCTCGGCCCGGAGAGTCACCTCCGTGCCGAGTTCACGCGGGGCGTCGCGAAAGGTCAGGACGAAGCCCGGCGTCGGGATGGGGGAAGCGGCGTCCTCCGCCGTGAACCGGAAAGTGTCGCCCTCCTCGTGGAGCGTCGCACGCCACTGCTCCGTGTCGCCCGAATTGTCCTCGGGCGAGCCGCCCGGGCTCCAGACGTATTCCCCCGCAACGTCTCCCGCGCGCACGTCCGCGGCGCGGTCGAATACCGCGGACAGCGACTCCGGTGCGCGCCAGAACTGTTTCACTTCGTCGCGTGGGCGGCCGATCGTGACCGACTGGGTTCTGTCGGACCGCGACGAGTGCCCGACGACGTCGCCGACCACGTCGCCGACGACTTCGCCCACCTTCTTCACGACATTGTCGAGATAGTTCACCGGGTCCTCCGATGTGATCAGCGGTCGTCGTCGGTGTCGGATCGTTGCACCACGTCCGGCGCGTTCTCCCGGGTCGCCATCCCGCCGTCGCGACCGTGATCGGCCGGCCCGGGTGGATCGTCGTGCACGTCGTCCGCCGACGTGCGGCGGGCGTTCTGCTCGCGCTCGGTGTTGCCGTCGGTCATCTCCAACCTCCTGGTGCGTACGTAGTGGGTGCCCGGCGCGGCCGGATTCCAAACAGGGACCCGCCGCCGGGTCGGCGGATCAGTGCTCGACGACGACCCGAAACTTCTCGAGCGTGGGATCGGACGCGTCCGGAATGTTCATACCGGCGGCGATGCCGCTGCGCAGGTAGTCGACGACACCCTGGTCGAGACGCTCTCCCGGCACCACCGCGGGGATCCCCGGCGGGTAGGGGGTGATCTGTTCGGCGGCAATCCGCCCGGCGGCGCTGCTCGCATCCACCAGCTCGATCCGGCCGAAAAAGGCATCCCGTGGTGAGAGCACCGATTCCAGTTGCAGCTCCGCGGGATTCGGGAGGTACATCTCGCGAGGCGGCGTGAACGACTCCGCCGCTCGGGCGACGGCGTGCAGCGACTGCACGAGGCGGTCGATGCTGGCATCGTCGTCGGCCATCGACAGGGTGGCGAGGATTCGTCGATGGTCGGTCATGCCGAGGTCGACGTGGCAGTGTTCGCGTAGCCAGTCGGTGCACTGGTACCCCGACACACCGAGCTCGCTCACGTCGACGAGAACTTGCAGCCGGTCCAGGTCGTGCGAGGCCTCCTCTCCCAGCAATCGGTTCTCGAGCACCGTCAGTCCGTCGATGGCGGCGATCCGCTCGCGGGCATGCCCGGCGAGTGTGAGGGCGCTGCCGAGTAGGTCGTGGCCGTGCTCGACCATCTGTCGCCGCCAGCCGTCCATCGCCGAGTACAGCATCACGTTCGGACTCGTCGTCATCAACAGGTCGGCGCACTGCGCCAGATACCGGCCCTCGACCAGGTCACCCTGGACGTGGTAGACGGAACCCTGCTCGAACCCGGCACCCATCTTGTGGACGCTCACCACACAGACGTCGGCGCCGGCGTCCATCGCCCACGTGGGCAGGTCGTCGTGGAACGGCAGGTGCGCTCCCCACGCCTCGTCGACGATGAGGGGCTTTCCGCGTTGATGGCACACCTCGGCGATGCCTTCGATGTCTGCGCACGTGCCGTACGGGCTCGGGCTGACGATCAAGGCGCCGGCGGCATCCGGATGCTTCTCCCACGCGGCGCGGACCTGTTCGGGGGACGGCGGATGGGAGAAGTGCATGTCCTCGTCCCACCGCGGTGTGATCCACCGGGGCGTGACACCACTGAAGACCAGACCGGCGACGATCGACTTGTGGGAGTCGCGGGCGACGAGCAGGCCGCCGGGATCGTTCCCTGCCACGGCCATCATCGCGGCCTTGACCGACAGCGAACTGCCGCAGGTCGAGAAGAAGGCCTGATCTGCACCGACCGCCTCGGCCATCAGTTGTTCGGCCTTCGACAGATACCCCTCGGAGGACTTGCGATCGTCCAGTCCCCCCGATGCCAGGACGTCGGCGCGGAAGGGTTCGGCGCCCAGAACCTCCCGCACCCGGGGGTCGGCGCCGCGGCCCTGTCGGTGGCCGGGCGGGGAGAAGCCGTAGCGGTCCAAGCGGTGGTACTCCTGCAGAGCCTCCAGCAGAGGCGCCCGTGACTGATCCATATCGGTCACTTACCCCGAAGGTCCGCAACGCAATCCGATCCGCTCAGATCCCGGGTCGCGGGGCCCTCGAGGAGGCGTCCCTCCGGGGTGAACCGGGAACCGTGCAGCGGGCAGTCCCAACTGCGTTCGGCGTCGTTCCAGCGGACAATGCCCCCGAGATGAGGGCACACCGCGGACACTCGGTGGGTCCGGCCGCCGACGGTGCAGACCGCTTCGGGGACCGGAACCCCGGCGTGCACGTGGCCAGTGCCTTCGGGGGGTGTCGACGAGCGAGATCGGACGAGCGGCGCTGTCCACCCCTTGGCCATCTCGACCGCTACTGCAGCGTTGAGTTCGAGGGTGGGCGCGGCGCTTCTCGGAGCGCGGCTCAGGGCCCACGGGTCGAAGGGCTTCGCCCACTCCCGGGGCTCCCCGCGGATTCGTGCGGCGATCATGTCGGCGGCCGCAGCGGCGTTCGTCATTCCCCACTTGTCGTAGCCGCTCGCGACCAGGATGCGGTCGTCGCCGGGAAGCACACCGCCGACGAGCGGCATCTCGTCCGTCGAGTGATAGTCCTGCGCCGACCACATGTGGGTGACGTCGCCGCCGGGAAAGTGTCTGCCCGTCCAGTCGATCAGGTCCGCGACACGTGGCTTCGTCGCTCCGCCGCGGCCGACGGTGTGCCCGTTGCCGCCGACGACGAGGAGTTCACCGTCTGCGGTCGGCACGTAGCGTAGGGATCGGGTGGGTGAGTCCGCGGACAGATACATCCCGCGCGGCGGTCGGTCCACGCCGGCGACGGCGAGGCAATACGACCGTCGTGGCTCGAGTCTCGCGAAGAACGATCCACGGTCGAGGATCGGAGTTCCGGTCGCGAGCACCACCCGGTCGGCCGTGAGGCTGCCGCCGGCGTGGTGGACGGCAGTCCGGCCCAGCCCGCGGCTGACGATTCGCACCCGGGTGTTCTCGACGACGGGGACGCCGCGTTCGCGCAATGCGTGCACGAGCGCCTCCACCAGGTCGACAGGGTCGAACTGTGCCTGCTCGGCGAGGGCGATCGCGCCGGTCACCGGGAACGGCAGGTCGGAAAAATCGTTCCAGCCTACGTCGAGGCCCGCTCCGGACGCGGCCTCGAACTCGTCAGCCAACGCCGCCGTGCCCCCGGGGGTCGTCGCGTACGTGTAGGCAGTCTCGATCTGCACGGGCACGCCGAAACTGCGGCAGAGATCCAGCAGCCGCCGTCGACCATTGCGGTTCGCGTCGACGTACGCGCGCACCACGTCCCGCGGGTACCGGGCGGCGATCTGTGACAGCTTCGTTCCCTGGAGGAGCGAGATCTTGCCCGTCGTGCGACCTGTCGTCACCGAACCTGCGCGGCGGGCGTCGAGGACTGCCACCGTCGCGCCCGAACGCGACAGCTCGAGCGCGGTGCACAGACCGGTCAACCCCGCGCCGATCACCACGACATCGACACGGCTACCGTCCGGAATCGGCGGATTCGCCGCGGGACGCGGACGGTCGAGCCACAGCGAGGCATGCTTCGCTGTCACGGGCTTCGCTGTCACGGGCTTCGCTGTCACGGGCTCAGTGGTTGCGCAGTTCGGAGATCAGGTCCGCCTTGCGCTTGGAGCTGTATCCGGACAGGCCGATCTCCTTGGCGCGCTTCTTCAGTTCGTCGACGGTCCAGTCCTCGTAGGACGACGACTTGCCGCCCTTCTTCCCGACCTCGGAGCGCCCACGATCGGCACTGGCGTTCGCGATGCGGGCCGCCTTCTCCTTGGATGCGCCCTTCTCCCGCAACTTCTCGTACTGCTTCTCGTCCTTGATCGACGACCGTGCCATGTCCGTCTCCTTTCCTGGTGTCTCCTGCCTGTGACATACCCAGCAGTCGGCAGCGCTACACGTCGCGCAGGTACTGCCGGCGCGACGTCTCGCGGGATCGGACGCCCGACGTCCGACGAAAGTCGATACGCGGACTGTCACGGGCGCGACGGGGAGACGGGGCAGTGCGACCGGTCACTCCGCAGCGTCGGTGTCGGGGTCGCCCTCCGACGTCGACGACTGCTTCTCCGGCGCCGGGCCCTTCGCCTTCGGATTCGGGCCGCACGACATGACGCGACGCCACCAGGACTCGAGGGGGCTCGGCTGGGGGTACCGGACATCCGCCGTCTCCCACTCTGCCCCTGCGCCTTCGGCTTCGGTCATATCTCGGGGATTCCCGCCGCCCATGTGTTCGAAACCTTGGCCGAGCATCACGTGTGGAAGCCAGGTCTCTTCGTCGTCCCCGTGAGACGTTTGCGTTCCGGCGGTTCGGGTAGATGATGGGCATGACGACGCATTTCCCCTCGCCGACAGATACCGCATCGGACGGCGCCCGCACCGATCTTCCGGTCGTGTCCGGACTTCGAGCGATCGGAGCGGTGACTGCCCTGGGGCTGCCGTCGGTCGCGTCGGGAATCATCGCCCGCCGACATCTGCTCATGCCGCTGCTCGAGAAGTCGCGGGCCGATGCGATGTCGATCGATATGTTTCGCCGGCTGCGTACCGAGTTCGGGCGCGGGCCGGTGGAGTTTCGCTTGCCCGGCCGTCGAGTGGTACTGCTCCTGGATCCCGACGACGTGGCTCGCGTCCTGGGTGACAGCCCGGATCCCTTCACCCCGGCCAATCGGGAGAAGCAGGCCGCGCTGGGCGCCTTCCAACCCCACGGCGTCCTCATCTCGAAGGGCGAGGTGCGGACGCGGCGCCGAGCCGTCAACGAGGCGGCGCTCGAGACACCGAAGCCCCTGCACAGCGCGTCCGATGTGATCGCTCGGACGATCGACCGCGAAGTTGCGGCGTTCGCTCAGGGTGCACGTGATTCCGGGACCTTCGATGCTGCAGATTTCATCCGGACGTGGTGGAAGATTGCTCGACAGGTGACGCTGGGGGAGAGTGCACGTGACGACACGGACGTCACCGATCGATTGTGGAAACTCCGGGCAAACGGCAACTGGTCCTATCTCACGCCGCCCCGCCGCCGCTTGCGCGATCGGTTCTTCGACAACCTCTACGACTACGCCGATCGGGCCGAGCCCGGTTCGCTGATCCACGCGCTCGGGTCCGCGGAGCTGACACCGGATGTCGATCCAGTAGGCCAGATTCCACACTGGCTCTTCGCATTCGACGCCGCTGGAATGGCGACTCTGCGGGCCCTCGCATTGCTGGCGGGACATCCCGACGAACTGTCGAGAGTTCGGGAAGAGGCGTCCGATCGGGCGCCCGGCACCGCCTCGACCCTGCCGATTCACCGAGCCACCATTCTCGAATCGCTGCGACTGTGGCCGACGACGCCGGCGATCCTGCGGGACTCGGCTCGCCCCACGACATGGCGGGTGCCCGGCGGCGCGCGGGCTGTGGTTCCCGAGGGGAGCCTGTTCATCGTCCTGACGCCACCGCTGCACCGGGACCGCGATCGCTTCGATTTCGCGGATACGTTCACGCCCGACATCTGGATCGACGGACGCGCCGACGACCTGAAGACGTTGCTGCCGTTCAGCGGGGGCCCGGTGGAGTGCCCCGGCCGGAACGTCTCACTGCTCGTGGCGAGCACGGTTCTGTCGGCACTGCTGCAGTCCTTCGAGCGTATCGAGCAGGTGAGCGAGCCCCGCCTTCGAGCGGGGACCGAGCTCCCGCCGACCCTCAACCACTACGGCCTGAAATTCGCGGCGTCCTAGGGCGACCGCCCCCAACGATCGAGGAGATCTCATGATCATCATCGGACTCGTCATCCTGATCGCCGCGGTTGCGATCGGCGTGGCCGGCGTCGTGAACAACACCGGTAGCGAGCATGCGCTCCAGGACGATTTCACCGTCTTCGGTGTCCACGTGACCGGGTCCACCGGCACGCTTTTCCTCGTCGGGCTGGTGGTCGGCGCCGCGGGCATGCTGGGACTCGCGCTGTTGCTCGCGGGCTCGCGACGGTACTCGCGCAAGGCGCGCTACGCCCGTCACGAGTTGGAGCGTCGGGACGCCGCCGCGGTGCCGGCCCGCGACGCCACCGCAGTCTCGACGCCCCGGACCGAGGCGGACCGATCCGAGCACCCGAAGAGCTGGCGGCATCCGTTCGGCGGCAACGCCGGCCCACCGACCGCGCATCCGACGCACTGAGGCGTCGGCTCACGTGAACGGTGTGCCTCCGGTGACACCGAGGATCTCGCCGGTGATGTAACTGGATTCGTCGGAGGCGAAGAACACGTACGCGGGTGCGAGCTCGGCCGGCTGCCCCGGTCGGCCGAGGGGGACGTCCTTCCCGAACTCGCGGTACTGCTCCGGTGGCATGGTTGCGGGAATCAGCGGCGTCCAGATGGGTCCGGGAGCAACGGCATTCACCCGGATACCACGTTTGGCCACATCGTCCGCCAGCGCCTTGGTGAAGTCCACGATGCCGGCCTTGGTGGTCGCGTAGTCCATGAGGGACGGTGAAGGATTGGTGCCCTGGATCGAGGAGGTGTTGACGATCGTCGACCCCGGAGGCATCGCCTCGACGGCGAACTTGCACAGCCAGAACAGCGCGTACAGGTTCGTCTTCATGACCCGGTCGAACTGTTCGGTCGTGATGTCGGAGATTCCGCCGGGGGTCGCCATCTGGTACGCCGCATTGTTCACGAGGATGTCGAGCCCCCCGAACGCGTCGACGGTGGAGTCCACCAAGGCGCGGCAGTGCTCCTCGGAGCGGATGTCGCCGGGGAGCGGAAGGGCCCGGCGGCCCGCTTCCTCGATCAACCGCAGGCTTTCCTGCGCGTCCGCTTCCTCCTCCGGAAGGTAACTGACGGCGACATCGGCGCCTTCCCTGGCGAACGCGACGGCCACGGCGCGCCCGATGCCCGAATCGCCACCCGTGACGAGAGCTCGTCGATCCTTCAGGCGTCCGGCACCGCGATATCCCCGTTCCCCGTGATCGGGCCGGGTTCGCATTTCGGACGTGAGTCCGGGATGTGCTATCGGTGGCTGCCCCTCGAGATCCGGGACGGGGTAGCGGGTGGTGGGATCCCGCAGCGGTTCTCGCTCGTGCATTCGAGTGCTCCTTCTGCTCGGAAGGGTCGTGCTGCCCACCGTGCACCGATCGGCCGGTCCTGTCCACCGGATGGTTTGGACTCGTCCCGATTCGGTTATGTCCTACAGACAGCCCTGGACTACGGAGGTGATGGGTGTGGTGAATGCGTTGACGTTTCTGCGCGCCGAGCACGAGAGCGTGCTGGGGATGCTGGAGGTACTCGAAGGTGCCGGCCCAGGATCGCCGGGTCGGGACGACATGGTGGCCAATCTGGTGATCGCGGAATCCCGCCACGAGGCGATCGAGCAGGAGATCTTCTGGCCGATCGTCCGAGACGTGGTCCCGGGCGGCGACGACCTGGCCGACACGGCGATCGGACAGGAGGTGGACGGCGAGAAATTGCTCGACACCATCGAGCACGGCTCGCCGGGAGACGAGGACTACGAATCCGCGCTGCGCGAGTTCCTCGGCGCCGCAAGGAGGCACATCGAGTACGAACAGAACGAGGTCTGGCCACGGGTGACCGACGCCGTTCCCACGTCGGATCTGGAGGATGCCGGCAACCGGCTCGAGCTGGCCCGCAAGCGTGCTCCGACACGGCCGCATCCGAACACGCCACCGCGGCCGGCCGTTCTGAAGACCACCGGGGCCATGGCCGCGGCGGTGGACAAGGTCCGTGATGTCTTCAGCGGGCGTGCGCGCCACCACCCGCCCGAGACGCCACCGAGCTGACCGAAACGACGATGCTCCCCGCCGGTTCGAGGCGGGGAGCATCTCGGCGTCACCTCGGTCAGTTCGCGGCCACGTGCTGCTCGTGGGTGAACGGCTTGGTGCCGTGGACGGCAGGCCCGCCGTCGGGGCTTTCCGTGTCGCCCCGGTTGGTGCTGTCCTCGCTGCGCAACCACTGTTCGGCGGGGGCGTCGACGTAGCGCCATTCCGTCCCCTCGGGCCACGGACCCTGCCCCTCGTTCCACGGGCCCCGCACCGACCCGCCGTTCGACATGTTGAAGGCGACGTTCTGGAAGCGGTCGTCGCCAGGCAACTGGCCGGGTGGGAAGTTGACGGGAAGCTCGTTGAGGGCGGCGGTGAACTGCTGATAGTGCGCCACTTCCCGGGTCATCAGGAACGTGAGCGTGTCCTGTGCCCCCGGGTCGTCGGTGAACTGCTTGAGGTACTCGTAGACGATCTTCGCGCGAGATTCCGCCGCGAGGTTGCTTCGCAGATCCACCGACGGATCTCCGTTGGAGTTGATGAAGGTTCCCGACCATGGGGTGCCGGCAGAGTTGACGACGTCGGGTCCGCCGCCGGTGAGACTCAGGTAGGTCGGGTTGACGGCAACCTGATGGATCGCTTGCTCCCGTCCGTCCGCGGTCGCGACGACGGGCATCCAATCGCATCGCTCGTTGGCCTGCTTGAGATCGTCGTTGAGGCCGTCGAGAAGCATCGTGATCATCGATCCCACGATCTCGAGGTGGCTGAACTCCTCGGTGGCGATGTCCATGAACAGGTCGTACATCTTGGGGTTCTTGCGCCGCAGGACGAAGGCCTGCGTGAAGTACTGCATCGCAGCTTTGAGCTCGCCGTTCGCACCGCCGAACTGTTCCTGGAGAAGCGTCGCGAATTGCGGGTCGGGCTTGTCGATTCGGACTTCGAACTGGAGATCCTTGTTGTGGGTGAACATGTCACTTCCTCTGGACGTGGTAGTTCGGACACCGGCGAGATACCCGCCGTGCCGCGGAGGAATCCTCGACGGACGCGCGCTCCGGTGATCGTGACTCGAACGCAATACGGCGCACGGGTGTCCGTGCCGTGCGCGGGGCGGTTTCGGGTGGCGTCCCTCGGGGTAGTCGGACAACGCATCGGTCGCGCGTGCGGGAGGGACGGAGGCGTTGTGAGAATCGGATTCAAGCTGTTCGCAGAGGCGTACTCACCGAACGAACTGGTTCGGCAGGCGGTCCGCGCCGAGGAGGCGGGCTTCGACTTCGTCGAGATCAGTGACCACTTCCATCCGTGGCTGCACGATCAGAACCACTCGGGGTTCGCGTGGTCGATCCTGGGATCGATTGCCGCGAAGACCTCGACCCTCGAGCTCGCCACCGGTGTGACGTGTCCCTTCGTGCGCTACCACCCGGCGATCGTGGCGCAGGCGGCGGCAACGACAGCGCTGTTGTCCGACGGCAGATTCGTGCTGGGACTGGGCAGCGGCGAACGACTGAACGAACACGTCGTCGCGCGCGGCTGGCCGCCGGCAGCGACCCGTTCGGCAATGCTCCGTGAGTCGATCGAGATCATCCGGTTGCTGTGGAGCGGCGGGTACCACAGCTACACCGGACGTCATCTCGAACTCGAGGATGCACGCGTGTTCGATCTGCCGGAGAGCCTTCCGCCGATCATCGTGGCGGGCTCCGGGGGCCCGGCGGCGAAGATCGCGGCCGAGCTGGGCGACGGATTGTTTGCGACGGAGGCCGACCGGGACCTGATCGACCGTTACGAGAAGGCGGGTGGGGCGGGTCGGAGGTACGCCGAGGTTCCGCTGTCCTGGGCGCCGACGGAGGAAGCCGCTCTGCAGTCCGCTCACAAGCTGTTTCGCTTCTCCGCCACGGGATGGAAGGTCCAGGCCGAGCTGCCGAACCCGGTCAACTTCGAGGCGGCGGCCTCCGTGGTGCGAGAATTCGACATAGCCGAGAGCTTCGGATACGGGCCCGATCCGAGCCGCCATCTCGAGCGGATCCGCGAGTTCGCCGACGCCGGCTTCGATCACCTCGCCCTGGTCGACGCCGGACCGGACGTGGACGGGTTCCTCGACTTCTACCGAGACGAACTCGCCCCCGCGCTGAGCAAACTCGCATCGGCCTGAGAAGTGAAGGGAGAGAACAATAATGCCCAAGACCACGAAGTCCGGGCAACCGAAGAAGCAGGAGTTGCCGGAGACGCTCCTGCGCTCGTCCGCCAAGGCGCAACGAACCTTCGCCAAGGCTCACGATGCCGCGGCGGAGGAGTACGGCGAAGGGGAGCGAGCACACCGGGTGGCGTACGCGGCTCTCAAACACAGCTTCGAGAAGGTCGGTGACCACTGGGAACCCAAGGCGGAGAAGGGGCCATCGGACGAGCGTGCACGAAGCGGGGGGCCGCGCGCACGCGGGCGGACGGCGGAGGGCGTCGACGCGAACGCGAGCAGGCGCCATCTCTACGACGTCGCCCGACGACTCGATATCCACGGCCGGTCGACCATGCACAAGGACGAGCTGGTCGATGCGATCGAGAAGGAGAACCGACGACGTAGTGCCGCCGCGCGACGCTGACAGCCGCGGTTCGCGGAATGTCCGCGCGCCGGGCTGCGTCCTGCACATCGGGATCGAGCAGCCGCTGTCGAAGGTCGTAGCGCTCACCTGCGGCGGCTTCTCGGCCTGGCCTGGGAAAGCCGGATCACGTCGAACATGCGGGGATCGCACACGTTGATCGTGGATCTGTCGATCGTAGAGGTCGGCTTCCCGGAACTCTTCGACCTCCTGGACGACGTGGAAGCGTTCGCACGAGCCGGCGCCGGAGCGGAGTGGATGGTGGTTGTCGATCCGTCCACAGAATTCGCGCATGCTGTGATGGGGTGCCCCGTGCGACGACTTCCGGTCGCATTCTCCAGGGCCGAAGCCCTTCTCGCGGTCCGAGGCCCCGGCCGTCGCTCTCGCGTCGGTGTCCGATGAGGCGCGATCGCACCAGATCGTGGAGCGGACCCTGAGCGAGGCGACGGGCGGCGGCGTGGCGGTCGATGGGCAAGAGGCGAGCCCGCATGGAGCCGTGGCCGCTGTCTGCTCCGATGACCACCGGACACGCGTTTCCGGACCGGTGCACCGACCCGCCCGTGATGACTCGACTTCGCGACATCACCGCGCTGGTCGTCGGTGACTCGGAGATCCGGTTGTGCTTGCTGCCGCACAATCTCTCGGTCCACAACTGGAAGGAAGTGCACGCCAGTCGGCCGGGTGAACTGTCAGGATGACCGCTCACCCGGCCGTCATGGCGCCCCTGTTCACCGCACGAAACACGACCAACTTCTCGAGATCGTCGTCCGGTCCGAGTAGGCCCCGTCGCCGGAGGAGTGGCGCGCGCTCGGTGAGCACCGGACCGAACGGAATGTGCTCGGTGGAGACGATGTCCGTCGACAGCCCGTGGCGCTGTAGCTCGGTGCGTGTCGCGGCGATGTCGCTCAGCTCCGATTGCAGAAGCAGGAGCACACCGTCGGGCCTGAGAATGCGAGCTGCTTCTCGACAGATCTGGTCCAGATAAGCGCGGCCGTTTCGCCCGGCGTCCCAGCACCGAGCCAAGCCGCCGGTGGGAAGGGTGTCCTCGGCTGCCGGCACGTACGGTGGATTGCTGACGATCAGGTCGAAGTCGTTCTCCGCGAACGGCTTCGTGAGGTACCCCCGCACAGCGCGGACCTGCACTCCGTTCAGCGTGGCGTTGAGTCGCGTGTTGAGCAACGCGCGCTTGTCGACGTCCACCGCAGTGACGTTTCGCGAGCCGGCCAGAGCGGCCGAGACCGACAGGTACCCGGTACCGGCGCCGATATCAAGGACACGGGTACCGGGCTCGATCGCTTCCGCGACCAAAGTCCGCGCGAGAAGACGGGTATCCGACTGGGGCGGATAGACGCCGGGCAGGCGCCAGAACCTGCGGAGGCTCGGCTCGCGTGGACGAATCGGCTCACCCGTCCCGCGCAGTGTCGTGTCCGAGGTCATCGCGTTACGTGTCCTGCTCGGTGCGCTGGCGGGCCTCCTGGGCTGCCGCCTTCCCGCGCGCCTTCTCAGCCTCGGCTTCCTTCTCGGCCGCTTCCCGCTGCGCGGTGGCCTTGTCCTGCTGCGCTTTTCCTTCACGCACGAGATCGTCCTGACCCGTCACGGCGCCCGCGGCTTCCTTGGCCTTGCCCTTGACGCCCTCGACAGCACCTTTGACGGCCTCTGCGGGCCCCGACTTGTCCTTGTCCGACATGACGCGATCTCCCTTCCGCGGATACGATCTATGCGGCGTGTACCCGATCGGGTCCGCCGGTAAACATCGTCAGTGGCCGACCTGGTCGGTGAGCGAGGCGTTGTCCAGTCGCTTGACGCGACGATGTTCCGCGAGCACGAGAGCGGTCCCGACCAGCAGGGCGCCGACGCAGACGATCCCCGCGATCCAGGCCCAGCCTGCGAAGCCGTAGCCGGCTGCGACGAGCGTGAGTCCCAGGGTGACGATGGCTACGCCGATCAGGGCGTATCCGGGCCAATTTCGCGCGTCCTCGATCGCCTCGCCGGGATGTTCCCGGGTGGTGTGCGCGAGGTCGCGAGGGTCGTTGCTGTTCATTCGAGCCTCCCCGGTGTCGAATTCGTTTCTCCGCGCCGGAACGCACCGGCGCGGTCCTTGCCTGTGCCTTCGATTGTCGTCCAGCCCGCTCGTTCTTGCACGGAACCGTACGAGATTGCCCGACGCCGGGGGAGTGGACGGAGATGGTGAGGAGGCGCAACGACTTTCCGCGTCGTGGTCGCACCGTACGGCCCGGAAGGTTGGATTCCGAATCGACTGGTCGCCGGCGTGTGACGTTTGCGGCGGTTACCGACGGGGTAGGTGTCGGCAGAGAGACGAGACGACCTGGAGGTAGTGGTGAAAGCGGTGACGTGGCAAGGCAAGCGGAACGTATCGGTGGACAGCGTTCCCGATCCGCGGATCCAGGAAGCGAACGATGCGATCATCGAGGTGACGACGACCAACATCTGCGGGTCGGATCTGCATCTGTACGAACTGCTGTCGCCGTTCATGAACCCGGGGGACATTCTCGGGCACGAGCCGATGGGCATCGTGCGGGAGGTCGGTAGCAATGTGGGCGATCTCGCGGTCGGTGACCGTGTGGTGATCCCGTTCCAGATCTCGTGCGGACATTGCCCGATGTGCCACGGCGGTCTTCAAACCCAATGCGAGACAACGCAGGTCCGGTCCGAGGGTACCGGGGCCGCCCTGTTCGGATACTCGAAGCTGTACGGCAGCATTCCGGGGGCGCAAGCGCAGTACCTGCGCGTGCCTCAGGCGCAGTACACCCACATCAAGGTTCCCGAGGGCCCGTCGGACGATCGTTTCGTCTATCTGTCCGACGTTCTGCCGACGGCGTGGCAGGCCGTGGAGTACGCCGACGTCCGCGAAGGCCAGTCACTCACAGTGCTGGGCCTGGGCCCCATCGGGGACATGGCCGCCCGTATCGCGGCGCATCGAGGAGTCCGGGTGATCGGCGTCGACCTGGTCCCCGAACGGCTGGCGCGCCTCCGGGAGCGCGGTGTGGAGGTTCTCGACCTGCGGGAACACGACAACCTCGGTGAGATCATCCGGGACATGACCGGTGGGCGCGGAACGGACGCCGTGATCGATGCCGTAGGGATGGAGGCACACGGATCACCAGGCGCGAAACTGGTGCAGCAAGCGACGTCGTTCATGCCGGATGCGGTGGCCGGCCCGTTGTTCACCCACGCGGGTATCGACCGCCTCGCTGCGCTCGACGCGGCGATCGACATAGTCCGACGCGGTGGCACCGTGTCGATCGTCGGTGTCTACGGGGGTGCACTGGATCCGCTTCCGATGTTCAAGATGTTCGACAAGCAGATCCAGTTGCGGATGGGTCAGGCCAACGTGAAGCGTTGGGTGGACGACATCCTGCCGCTCCTGACGGACGGCGACCCGCTGGGCGTCGATACCTTCGCGACCCATCGACTGTCGCTGGACGAGGCGCCGCGAGCATACGAGATCTTCCAGAAGAAGCAGGACGGCGCGGTGAAGGTCCTCCTCGAGCCCTGAGCCCGCGGGCCCGTGACCTGTCACTCGTCAGCGAGGCACTCGATCAGCAACTCCAAGGCGTGCTCCGCGGTCGACTCGACCACCTCCGTCGGTTCGCCCGGGAAGGTCTTACGAACGGCGCGGACGGCGCCCCTGTCGAAGAGGCCGAACCACACCGTCCCCGGGTCCTCACCGTCCTGGCCGTCGGGGCCGGCGGCGCCCGTCACCGCGACCACGGTGTCGGCGCCCAGGAGCTTCGCGGTCGTCGCGGCCATGCTGCGTGCCGCCGGTTCCGAGACGACCGGTCCCGGCGGTACTCGGAGCAGATCGTGCTTGACCTCGCTCGAATAGGCGACGACGGCGCCGCGGAACCAATCGGACGAGCTGGGGGCAGCGCCGAGGAGGCTCGAAATATGCCCTCCGGTAAGCGATTCGGCGGTGGCGACACTACGCCCCGCCTTCTGCGCCAGATCGGAGATTTTCTCTGCCAGCGCGCCGCCGTCGTTTCGAGAGATCGCCATCGCTCGGTTATACCTCCTCGCAGGGAAGGGTGCTGGTTGTCGACACGAAGGCCGTTCGGTGATTCTCGTTCGGGACAGACCCTTGCGGCCCGAGGGTGTGTGACGCTATTCTCATTCACGGTTGAACAAACAGCCGATGCTGGAAGCCCCGCTCGCGTCGGCTCCGTATTCTGTTCTCCCTCCAGGCGAGAACGCGTCGACAGCGAGACCGCTCTTCTTCCGATGTATCGGAGTCGTCTCGGATGAATCGTGAACACCTCACAGTCTCCCACTCCTCGTCTCTTCGGCGTCCGGGTCGCGCGCCCGAACGCGCAGCTGCGGCGGTGATCAGTGCCGCTCGTGGATGTAGCCAGGACGCCGCGTTCGACGAACTGATCGACGTTGCGATGCACCATCACGTGAGCGTCGGGTGCGCCGCCGAGAGCTTGATATCCCTGGTCGGCGACGACGCCGGCATGGCGGGTGGCCCCGCCATCGTCCCTCCTCGGTGGGCTGAGTTGCGCGACTCGTGCGGGGCGGATTCGACGAAGGCGGGTGCGGACGCATGATGCTCGATTCCGACCGCGCGGGCGGTCACATGCGGCGCTCCGATGCGACATCGGGCGAGTCCAACCGGGGGTTCTCGGCGGCACTCTCGTGTGGTTCCGGAGCGACCGCCGCCCTTCCGCCGCTTTTGCTCGGATCGCCCGGAATAATCTGCGCCACTTTGGCATTGGTGATCTTCGCCGCGGTCGGTCTGGCATCCTTGCTGATCTGACGCTGATCTGACGAAATGCGGTCCGTCCACGATCTCGATCTCTGCGGATGCCGTCGGCGGTTACTCCTGCGTGACGATCTTGTCGAGAAGTTGCCGGGCCACCACCTTGAGCTTGACGTTCGCCTCCTGGGATTTGCTCACCAGCCGGTCGAACGCTTCGGAAGCCGGTATGCCGTGCAGCGCCATGACGATTCCGATCGCCTGGTCGATGTCTGCGCGAGAAGTCAGCGCCGCCTGCAGGTTGCGGATGGACATCAGTGCGCGCCGATGCCGCTCCGCCTGTTGCAGAGCCGTCACCGCGGCGGTGGTGAATACCTCGACCAGCGACTCGTCGAGCGACTGGAAGCCCTGCGGATCGCTGCTGTAGAGGTTGAACGACCCGTGGATTCGGTCCGAGAGCACCAGCGGCAGCGCGATGAAGCTCTTGATCCCGAGTTCTGCAGCCGGTTCTTCGAGGTCGGGCCATCGGGACCGAACCTGGTCCACGTCGACGACGACGCTTCTACCGTCTCGCGAAGCCGTGAGACAGGGTCCGCTGTCGTTCGCGTACTGGGTTTCGTCCACCTGACGGACGCGGGCATGCGTCGCGGCAACTGTCTCCGCGGAGTCGTCGGTCACAATCGTTACACCGGCCATGTCCGCCCCCGGGACGATCCGAACGGCGCCCTCGACGACGTGCTGCAGAACTGTTGCCAGATCCTCGTACTCGTCCAGGACACCGGACAGATCCTGGAGGGCCTCCGTGATCTCGTCGAAACGCTCACTGAGAGTCTCGGCGGTGTCGTCCTTCATCTGATATCCGTTCACCGGCGCACCGGTCAGTAAGGGCGGTCGGCCAAAGCGCCGGACTCGCGCGACCCGCACGCCAGGGCCGAGCCCACCGTGGAATGACAGTCGAACATCCGGCGCGCACCTGTGGCCGCGAGAGCGTGCTCGACGCCCCGCGTCGCGGTGACGAGCCTCAGTTCGAGACCCTCTCGAGCCGCGGCGTCCTTGGCCTCGACAAGGGCGGACGCGCCGTCGATGCTCATGAACTCGACACGGGAGAGATCGAGCACGAGGGGATCCGCGGGCACCTGCCCGTCAGCTGTCAGGTCGCCGAGGAGTGCCGCGAATACTCGGCGGAATGTGTCCGTGGTGCTGAGGTCCAGGTCGACGAGCACCTCCACCACCAGCGCCGTAGGTGGCGTCGCGGTAGCGCCGGCGTCGTACTCGGACGTGCAGACCATGATCATTGCTGTACTGGGAAGATCAGGCACGGCGTGCCTCCATCCGCTGCACTCGAGTGGGATGACGTCCCGCCCGAGACTCGGTCGAGGCGACCACTCGAGCGACGGTCACCGATGCGCCCGTCTCTGATGTGGACAGGCTGTGTGCTCAACCTCTCTCGTTTCTAACACCGACTGGCTCGCGTGTACAGGCCGTCGACAGCCGCCCGGGTTTTCCGAGCACGCGAAACGGGTATTCCGGCCGGGAGCGGCGGCTATCGCTCCACCTGCGCCCGCAACCTGGCCAGCGTGTCGGAGAGGATCCTGGACACATGCATCTGGGAGACCCCCACGCGTGCCGCGATCTGTGACTGTGTCTGATTGCCGAAGAACCGGAGCAACAGGACGGTGCGTTCTCGGTCCGGTAATCCCTGCAGGATGACCCGCAGCGTCTCGTGATCCTCGACCCCGGCAAGGTCCGAGTCGGTGTTACCCAACAGGTCGCCGAGTGTCGATCCGGGATCGGGACTGCCACCGACGGTCGCATCGACGGAGAGGGCCTGATAACCGTTGGCGGCCTGCAACCCCTGCGCGACTTCCTCGATCCCTATTCCGAGTTCTTCGGCCATCTCTCGGGTCGTCGGCGAGCGCCCGAGGCGCTGGGACAGACTCGACGATGCCTTGACCAGCTCGAGATGAAGTTCCTTCAGGCGCCGGGGCACCCTGACCGCCCAGCCGGTGTCACGGAAGTGTCGTCGGACCTCACCCATGATCGTCGGCACGGCGAAGGCGAGGAAATCCGACCCGCGATCGACGTCGTATCGATCCACGGCGTTGACGAGGCCGATGCTGGCGACCTGTACCAGGTCCTCGAACGGCTCGCCCCGACGGTCGAACCGTCGCGCGATGTGTTCGGCGAGCGGCAGACAGCGCGTGATGATCGACCGCCGCAAGTCCGCGCGCGCGGGGTCCGATTCGCCCAGCGTTGCCAGGGACGCGAACATCGGCTTCACGTCGCTGTACTCGTCCGGTCGATCCGCCGTCCGGGGAGTCACACGGTCTCCCCACACCCCATCGCGAACGAGATCGTGATGGTGGAGGCTCGGCCGTCGCCGTTGCCGTGGTGGCGATGGAGCGCCAGTTCGTCGGTGAGGGTGCGAAGGACATGCCAACCGAACGTCTGCTCGTAGTGTCCGTCCACTTCCGCGCCGGTGGTCGGCACGCACCCGGCGAAACGGAAGGAATCGGCCTTCACCCGGAAGGTGCACACGATGTCGCTGTCCGGAAGTGCGATGCGAAACAGCGTGCTGCAGGCCTCGTCGACAGCGAGCCGTAGGTCGGCGAGTTGATCGAGAGTCATATCGCACTGCTCGGCCAGTGACGCCGACACCCCCCGGATCGGGGCCAGTTGGGAGGCATCGGCAGGGGTACGAAGCTCCACGACAGGTGCGGGCCCCTCGCTTCTGCTCGTGGAGATGCACGCTTCGCTCATGACTCCTCGCTTCGAAACTGGGCCTGACGGGCTCATCCGGTCGGTGGCTTCGTTCGGAGGATTCCCG
>Ga0256898_1000274_pt1 | contig 21082 bp, 21 predicted proteins | sample MC6MC0686MT_FD_186333 | JGI IMG/M metagenome (GOLD analysis project Ga0256898, IMG submission 186333) | Metatranscriptome of enriched soil aggregate microbial communities from Iowa State University, Ames, United States - MC6-MC0686-MT... | ecosystem: Environmental > Terrestrial > Soil >... | reverse complement strand
GTCGGCACGCTGCGCAGCGCCTCGCAGGCGCTTGCGGCGCCGGGGCGGCTGGCGTGGCCCGTCGTGGAGATCGCCAGCGTCGCTGAAGCGGTTGCCGTGCCGCCGGGGGGCATCCCGGTGCTGCAGGTGATCGCGCCGCCGAAGGGCATCGTGCAGGGGCGCATCAGCGCCGAAGCCGGGCGCGCCGCTGGCGACTGCGTGGTGTGGGCCGCGCGCGCCGCGTTGCGCGGCGAGATCTCGGCCCTCGTCACCGCACCGTTGCACAAGGAAGCATTGGCCGCGGCCGGCTTTCCGTACCCCGGCCACACCGAGCTGCTGCAGGCCGAGGCCGCCGCCCACCTGGGCCGCACCGTGGCCGATGTGCCCGTGCGCATGATGCTGGCCAACGACGAGCTGCGCACCGTGCTCGTGAGCATCCACATGTCGCTGCGCGACGCCATCGAGGCCGTGCGCTTCGACGGCGTGCTGGACACGCTGCGCATCACCCATCGCGCGCTGACCCACGCGCTCGGCCGGCCGCCGCGCATCGGCGTGGCGGGGCTCAACCCGCACGCGGGCGAGGGCGGCCTGTTCGGTTCGGAAGAGCGCACCGTCATCGCGCCGGCCATCGAGGCCGCACGCGCCGAGGGCATCGATGCCCAGGGGCCCCATGCGCCCGACACCGTCTTCATGCGCGCGCGCGCCAAGGCCGGCGTGCCGTCCAGCGGCGAGTTCGACGTGGTGATCGCGATGTACCACGACCAGGGCCTGATCCCGGTCAAGTACCTCGGGGTGGAGAAGGGCGTGAACGTGACGCTCGGGCTGCCGCTGGTGCGCACCAGCCCGGATCACGGCACGGCGTTCGACATTGCGGGCCAGGGCGTGGCCGATGCCTCGAGCCTTGTCGAGGCGTTGCGCATGGCGCGAACGCTGGCCGGCGCCTGAACGCGCGGCCAGTAAGAAAGCTCAGGGGCGCTTCAGGCTGTCGCGGATTTCGCGCAGCAGCGTGATGTCTTCCGGCGTGGCGGCCGGCGCCGCGGGGGCGGCCTCTTCGGTCTTGCGCAGCTTGTTGATCTGCTTGACCATGATGAAGATGATGAAGGCGAGGATCACGAAATTGACAGCAATCGTGATGAAGTTGCCATATGCCAGCACCGGCACGCCGGCCTTCTTCAGCTCCGCCAGCGTGTTCGCCACGCCCGGCGGCACCGTGCCTAGGATCACGTAGAGGTTCGAGAAGTCGAGCTTCCCGAACACCATGCCCACCAGCGGCATGATGATGTCGGCCACGAGCGAGTCGACGATCTTGCCGAACGCCGCCCCGATGATCACACCGACGGCGAGGTCGATGACGTTGCCCTTGACGGCAAACTCCTTGAATTCACTGAGGATGCTCATGATTCAGAAAGGGTGCTGAAGACCTGCTGTTGAAAGGGGTGCCAGTATGCCTGTGGAAGGAGGAGGCCAAGACGGGCGGCGCAGCGGGTGATGCTGGACCGCAACTGAGGAATGGCTGCCGCCGGCTCCCCGCCTGGAGTGAACGGAGGGTACCCAGTCTCCGTGGCTGGCTGTTGCCGACTACGCTTTGGAACGTCTTGTTTCCAATTTCGCGGGATGGGTAGAACCGGCCGGATACGTCGTCTTTTGCTCTCGAAAAGAAGGCAAAACGGCGCTGTGCGGGCATTCCGGAAGCATCCTGGAGCGCAGGCAAAGCCCCATTGACAGTGCACTGCACTGGTACGATGAGAGGGGAGCAGTGGGGAGTGGCCGCGCGAAATCGACCTTTAAGACTTCTGTCTATCAGAGCGCATTCGCCTCGGGCGCGCCAGATTCTTGCGTGACCCCGCGATGAATTCTGCACCTTTGTTGCCTGAATTTGCCAGTTTCAGCGCGACTATAGCTGTTCAAATTTTTACATAAATGGTGCCGCGTAGTGGTGGCGATCACAAGTGTTTGAAAAAGAAGCGCGATACAAAAGAGCGGATGTGCGAGCCTCGCATGCCTCCGGGAACTGCCGTTCTTTCGTCGCTTCGTTGTTGATACGACTGACTGACTTTCAAGGGACCTGAATTGAGAAGAAATGCGAAAGCCCTCGCGTGGGTAGCGCTTGCCGGCGCGGTGTTGCTCCAGGGCTGTGCCGTGGTGCCTGGCATGGGTTCGGTGGAGCCTTACGAAGCAGGCGGCGAACTGCCATCCCAGTTCCGCTACCTTCCCAACGAAGCGCCTGAAGGTGAAATCACCCCCATCTCGCTGGCGCTGGTGCGTACGCTGGCGGAGGTGTCGCCCAAGGGCGTGCCGCCTGATGTGCAGGCGTTGTTTGGCAAGGGGGCGCGCTACACGATCGGTTCGGGCGATGTCGTGGGCGTGATCGTCTACGACCACCCAGAGCTTCTTCCCAATGCTGGTGCCGTGATCTCGCAATCCGCCGACCCGACCGGCGTGCAGGTGGCACCGGGCTTCATCGTCGATGCTGACGGTGAGATTGCTTTCCCCTACATTGGCCGCGTGCGTGTGGCGGGCCTGAGCGAAGGCGATGCTTCCGACCTGATCGGCAAGCTGTTGCGGCCACATGTTCGCGATCCCCAAGTGACGGTGCGCATTCAGTCCTTCCGAAGCCGCCGCGCCTATGTAGAAGGCGAAGTACGTAATCCCGGCTCGCAGATTTTCACCGACGTGCCCATGACGTTGAATGAGGCGATCAATCGCGCCGGAGGCATGACGGCCAATGCCAACCAGTCGGCCGTCACTCTCATTCGTGATGGCCGCTCGGTCCCGATCAACATGACGCGCCTGCGCGAGGCGGGCTATGACGGGAACAACATCCCCCTGAAGAACGGCGACACCGTCCGCGTGGCGCACCGGGAAGATTCCAAGGTCTTCGTCATGGGTGAAATCATGGCGCCCGTTGCTCTGTCCATGCGCAGCAACGGCCGCTTGAGCTTGAGCGAGGCCTTGGGCGAGGCAGGTGGTCCGATGACGACCACCTCCAACGCCGGCCAGATCTACGTGATTCGCCAAGGCGCGACCGGCGCACCGGCCATATTCCATCTGAACGCCAAGAATCCGGCGACGTTGGCGTTGGCAAGCCAGTTCCGGTTGCAGTCGCATGACGTCGTGTACGTCGATCCGGTGCCGCTGGTCAAGTGGAACCGTGTGGTCAGTCTGATCCTGCCGTCAGCACAAGTGGTGAACAACGCCAGCGAGGTTTACGTCAGGCATCGCTAAGCGAGTCTGGACCCGGACCGAGCTCCTGAGGTTTGCGTCACGGGTCTGTCTACTTTGAAGTCAGCGCCGCGTATGCGGTGTGGCGGCATGGCTCTTGACTGAGTCTGTCGCCAATTTTTCGTCTCCAGTGCTTCCAATATGCAAGTCATTCAATCAACTCAACCTATCGCGATCATCGGCCTCGGCTACGTGGGCCTTCCCCTCGCCGTGGAATTTGGCAAGAAGCGACGCGTGGTCGGCTTCGACATCAATACCAAACGCACCACCGAACTACAGGGTGGGCACGATCACACGCTCGAAACCACCAACGAGGAGTTAAAGGCTGCGAAACAGTTGATGTTCACTGCGGATCCTGAGAATTTGCGTGAATGTGCCGTTTTCATCGTGACCGTGCCTACGCCGATCGACGATGCGAACCGTCCCGATCTGACGCCGCTGGTCAAGGCCAGCGAAACCGTCGGCAAGGTCATGCCGAAGGGGGCAATCGTCATCTTCGAGTCGACGGTCTATCCCGGTGCGACGGAAGAAGTGTGTGTGCCGGTGCTGGAAAAGTTCAGCGGCAAGAAATTCAACGTTGACTTCTTCTGCGGGTACAGCCCGGAGCGGATCAATCCGGGTGACAAGGTCAACACGCTCACCAAAATCAAGAAGATCACGAGTGGCAGCACGCCCGAGGTGGCGGATGTGGTGGATGCGCTCTACAACGAGATCATCACCGCCGGCACGCACAAGGCCGCCAGCATCAAGGTGGCCGAGGCCGCCAAGGTGATCGAGAACACGCAGCGCGACTTGAACATCGCACTGGTCAATGAGCTCTCCGTGATCTTCGAGCGCCTGGGCATCGACACCCTCGACGTGCTCGAGGCCGCGGGCAGCAAGTGGAATTTCCTGCCCTTCCGTCCGGGCCTCGTGGGCGGCCATTGCATCGGCGTGGACCCCTACTACCTCACGCACAAGGCGGAACAGGTCGGCTATCACCCGCAGGTGATATTGGCCGGGCGCCGCATCAACGACAACATGGCGCGCTATGTGGCCCGCAACACCATCAAGTTGATGTTGAAGAACGGCATGGACGTGCCGCGCTGCCGCATCGGCGTGCTGGGCATCACGTTCAAGGAGAACTGCCCGGACATCCGCAACAGCAAGATCGTGGACATGGTGCGCGAGTTCGAGGCGTGGGGCGCTTCCGTGGAAGTCGTGGACCCGTGGGCGGAAGCCGAAGAAGTGGCTCGCGAGTATGGCCTTCAACTTGGCAAGGTCGATGCAGACCACCCGGTCGATGCGCTTGTCGTTGCCGTGGGCCACAACGAGTACCGCGGCGCGACGATGTCCGAGCTGCGTGCCCTGTGCCGAGGCGAGCAGCCCGTGCTGGTCGACGTCAAGAGCCTGTTCAACGCACAGGAAGCCCGCGACAGCGGCTTCTCCGTGTTCCGCCTTTAAGCCATTTTCCGTTTCTCCGTTTCTTCCTCGACATGAAAAACTTTGCTCTCATCGGCGCTGCCGGCTACATCGCTCCGCGCCACATGCGTGCCATCAAGGACACGGACAACCACCTCGCGGTGGCCTACGACATCAACGACTCGGTCGGCATCATCGACAGCATTTCGCCGCAGAGTGAGTTCTTCACCGAGTTCGAACGCTTCTACGAGCACGCGCAGCAGCTCAAGCGCAACCCCGCGACCGCGCTGGACTATGTGGCGATCTGCAGCCCCAACTACCTGCATCACCCGCACATCGCCGCGGGCCTGCGCCTGGGTTGCGACGTGATCTGCGAGAAGCCCCTGGTGCCCACGCCGGACCTCGTCGACGAATTGCAACGCGTTGAAAAGGAAACCGGCAAGCGCGTCTTCAACATCCTGCAGCTGCGCCATCACGACGCCATCCTGAAGCTGCGCGACAAGGTGGCAGCGGCACCCGCGGACACCAAGTTCGACGTCGAGCTGACCTACATCACCTCGCGCGGCAAGTGGTACATGGAAAGCTGGAAGGGTGACAACCGCAAGTCGTTCGGCGTGGCGACCAACATCGGCGTGCACTTCTACGACATGCTGCACTTCATCTTCGGCAAGCTGCAGCGCAACGTGGTGCACTACAGTGGCACGGCAAAGGCGGCGGGCTACCTCGAATACGAGCGCGCACGTGTGCGCTGGTTCCTGTCCATCGACGCCAACGATCTGCCGGCCGATGTGAAGGGCAAGAAGACGACCTTCCGCAACATCGACGTCAGCGGCGAGAAGCTTGAGTTCTCGGAAGGCTTCACCGACCTGCATACGGTGAGCTACCAGGAGATTCTGGCCGGCCGCGGTTATGGCCTCGCTGATGCGCGCCACTGCATTGAGACCGTCAACGTGATCCGCAGCGCCACGCCCGTCCAGGGCGAGCAGGGCGAAGTGCATCCGTTCGTGCGGCAGCTCGCCTGACGCCCGCGAGTTCGGCATGGCATACAAAGCCCACCCCACCGCGATCATCGATGAGGGCGCCCGCATCGGCGATGGCACCCGCATCTGGCATTGGGTGCACGTCAGCGCACAGGCGTCTATTGGCGAGGGCTGCTCGCTTGGGCAGAACGTCTATGTCGGCAACGACGTGACCATCGGCCATAACGTCAAGATCCAGAACAACGTCAGCGTTTACGACGCAGTCACCCTGGAAGATGACGTGTTCTGCGGGCCGAGCATGGTGTTCACCAATGTCTACAACCCCCGTTCAGCTGTCACGCGCAAGGACGAATATCGCCGCACGCTCGTGAAACGGGGTGCGACTTTGGGGGCCAACTGCACCATCGTCTGCGGCAACACTGTGGGCGAATGCGCCTTTGTTGGCGCCGGTGCCGTGATTAACAAGAACGTGCCGGCCTATGCGTTGATGGTGGGGGTGCCCGCTAGACAGATTGGATGGATGAGCGAGTTTGGTGAGCAGCTCACATTGCCGCTGCAAGGTAAAGCGGAAGCCATCTGCGCGCAGACAGGTGCGCGCTATGTACTCGACGGCAATGCCGTGATCAAGTTGGAAGCAAAGAAGACGCCATGATCGAATTTATCGACCTCAAGACTCAGCAAGTCCGTATTAAGGATCAGATCGACGCCGGAATTCAGCGCGTGCTGGCACACGGACAATACATCCTCGGCCCTGAAGTTGCCGAATTGGAAGAAAAACTTGCCGCTTATACGGGTGCCAAGCATTGCATCACCGTTGCCAATGGCACGGATGCTCTGCAGATCGCTCAAATGGCACTAGGCATCGGCCCGGGCGATGAAGTCATCACCCCGGGCTTCACCTACATTGCGACCGCCGAAACTGTGGCACTACTGGGGGCCAAGCCGGTGTACGTCGACATCGACGCGCGCACCTACAACTTGGACCCGGCGCTACTGGAGGCTGCGATCACTCCGCGTACTAAGGCTATCGTCCCGGTGAGTCTATACGGGCAATGCGCTGACTTTGATGCCATCAATGTCATTGCAGCGCGTCATGGGATTCCCGTCATCGAAGATGCGGCGCAGAGTTTTGGTGCGACCTACAGAGGCCGTAAGAGTTGCAGCCTGAGCACAATCGCCTGCGCTAGCTTCTTCCCGAGCAAGCCATTAGGCTGCTATGGCGACGGTGGCGCAATATTCACTAGTGATGACGACTTGGCCAAAGTGATGCGCCAGATAGCTCGACACGGGCAGGAACGGCGGTATCACCACATACGGGTGGGGGTGAACAGCAGGTTGGACACGATTCAGGCGGCCGTTTTACTTGCAAAACTCGCGGTTTTTGACGACGAGTTCGCCAGCCGGCAGCGTGTGGCGGCCGAATACGGGCGTCTGCTAGAGAAGGGAGGCACCATCGCAACTCCCTACATCGCTTCAAACAATCAGAGTGCGTGGGCCCAATATACCGTGCGCTCACTCGATCGGGATGCACTCCAACTACGCATGAAGGAGGCAGGAGTTCCAACTGTAGTCCATTACCCCGTTCCTTTGAATAAACAGCCTGCAGTGGCGGATGCAAGTGCTCGAACACCTGTCGGCGATAAAGCTGCAACACAGGTTATAAGCCTTCCGATGCATCCGTATTTGTCTCAAGAAGCTCAAGAGGCGATTGCAAAACTGGTTCTTTCATGAATCCTTTCATCCAAAAGATGATGAATCCAATACTTTCGCATTGCGAGATTAATGATCACGCCATGGTGGATTTGGGAGGGGACGATCATTTTTAAACGATTTTTTCCCAAGGATTCTCTCCGGCGAAACATGCTCACGCTAATGTCAGGATCGACAGTTTCCGTCGCAATTCCGATTGCTGTGAGCCCAATTTTAACTCGAATTTACTCGCCGCAAGATTTCGGTGACTTTGGAATTTATACGGCGTTGGTTCTCGTTCTTCTGTCCATTTCGTCTGGAAAGTACGAGCAGGCTATTGTCTTGCCAAAAGCAAATCGGGATGCGGCGCATTTGGTTTATTTGACGGCCTTGATTACCGCTGCCTTTTGCGCCGTGCTCTTTTTTTTGACGTTAATATTTAATGGCTCGATTGTAAAACTGCTTGCAAATGAACGAATGGGCGGCTGGCTGTATTTTGTTTCCATTTCGATATTTTTCGCAAGCATCTATCAAGCGCTTAATTATTGGTGCATCCGAAATAAGAAGTTTGGAGGCATCAGTAAAAATAGAGTTATGAATAGCACGACCGCGGCAGGCGCGAGCATCCTAGCGCCAACAGTTCTTCCCCCGGCAGGGGGGATTGGAGGCCTGATTCTAGGCGAATTTGCCGGTAGGCTGCTAGCAACAATCGGCTTGGCAAGAATTTTTTATTCCGATCCAAGCTCCAAGTCTCCTGGCTTGCTTAGAAGTATCGCGTTGCTTCGAAGATATAAAAAGTTTTGTATCTTCGTTATGCCTGGAGCTCTTTTGAATATTGGGTCCAAGCAGGTTCCTATTCTATTGTTTTCCTTTTTTTATTCTTCCAGTTTTGTTGGCCAATTGGTGCTGGCTCAGCGCGTGATACAAGCCCCCTTAGGAATAATATCTGCTGCAATGTCTGAGTCCTTATTGCAAAAGACGACGGAGGAGTTCAGAAGAAAAGGAGAGTGCTTCGAGATCTATAAGCGAGTTCTAATGATTTTGAGTATCCCGACCCTTTTGCCTTTTGCAGCCGTATTTTTTTTCGCTGAAGAAATATTTGGCTTTGTGTTTGGTGACGAATGGCGATCCATGGGGGTGATTGTCAGGATATTGCTTCCTTTTTATTACGTATATCTTATTGCGGGCGTGTTGAATATACTTTTCGTTTCCGCCGAAAAAAATCGATTAAATTTTGCGTTCCAAGTGATTTTATTTTTTCTTGCTGTAGGCTCTGTGATTGTGTCAAAGATGTTAAATCAGAGCTCGCTAGACGCATTGATCCTATTCTCCTTTGGGAGTTCAATTGCCTTTCTAATTGGCTTGATTTTCACATATAAAATAAGCAGGGGGCAATTGTGACTGTCAATGCTGACTTTGCGAGTGCTCGTCTGATTGAAATCTTATCAGCTGCAGATATTTATCACAGGAGCAAGGGGCTGTCTGGATGCGATCCCCGGCTATTTTGGAGTTTTCCCGCCTACAAAAATAGCTTGGAGCATAAAAGCTCTATGGCTTCGCTTCTGCGGAAAATTGAAACGCTTTCATATACGGTTTTCCCGAGCTTGATTGATCTCTATAAGAGAGTCAATAATATCGAAAACGTGGTCAGCCCATACGGAGTTTCAATTTTTATTCAAGCATATGTATTGATGTACAAGATTCATCAAGATCAAGCATATCTTGATGTTGCAATTGAATATAGCGGAGTGCTTCAAAAATATTTGATGCCAACACCCTCAGGGAACTTGGGAGTGTCTAGTCCAATGGAGGGAAGTTCTGGTGTCAATTTGCCAGGCGGCGCAGAGGCTGCGCTGGGCATGCTGGAACTCTACGACATAACGGGCGATCTAAAATACCTTTGCATTGCAGAAAAAATTGCCGACTCTTTTTTTTTGGATTTCAAAATAAAAAAAATCGAGAATCGCGGTGCATGCCTTGACTACAGTGTGGCTCAAGACGGGCGATATGTGTTGAATGCGAATGCATTGGCAATCGGCGTATTGAATGAAGTTTCTCTTAGAAATGGAAATGCTAAATACAGAAGCTTGATTGCCGACGTCCTGGACTATCTGATTCCGTACCTAGAGCTGAGATACATGCCGTATTCTGGGATGGAAGATACCAGTTCTACAAAAAAGTATGACGTATATCACACGGGATTTACTTTGCGAGGAGTGGCTCACGCGATAAGAGGTTCAACTGAAGATCAATCAAAAATTCAAAGCCTTCTCATTGAAGGAGTTGCAAGGATGAGGAGCGATTTTTTGGATAAAAGAAAACTTATCAAGGCGTTACCGACTCGGCCAATAAAAGATGTACATGGAGTTGCTGAATACATTCGAACTCTTTCAGCGCTCGATTTTAGTGCAAACGATGTGCCAGTCTTTGTCAAAAATATAGAATACATGTTCCGAGACGGAACGTTTTTTTATCAAAGAGGTTTTGTGGACAGTCATAGATACATGCCGCGCTGGGGGCATGCACCTATGATGTTGGCAATTGCATCGCTAATTTTGAATTTAAGAAACATCTCAAACTGATTCTTCGGTTTTGTGCGATGACCAATATCAGCCAAGAAATAATTTCAGAGTCGAAGGGGAAGAAAAAAGCAAAGGGCACTACAGTATGGCTTTTGGCTACATTGGGCCTAGTATATTTTTTTCTTCTGCAGTGGGTCTATCAAACATGGGTCGTTTCGATCTATGGGTATCAAGGCTATAGCGATCAATTTAACCCAGCAAGCTTCACCGTCTGCATCGTGGCGCTGACCTTCTTCGCGCTATTAATGGGGAACAGTCAGCGTCCATCGGGGATTTTCATCCATCTAATATTTGGTCTTGTATTTGTTCCCTCATTGGTTTTGTATTCGGGGCAAGATAGGCCCAGTCAGTTTTTATTTGTTACCTGCTTGGCGTTTGCGCTGGTGATTGTGACTGCTCGATTTTTGAGGCTTAAAAGATTCTCGACGCCAAAAATTTCCGAAAAAAGAATTTTGTCGATTTTGCTTGTGCTTTCTATTCTGACGGTAGTTGGAGTGCTGTCCTTTGGGGGTGCTCAGTTTTTGAATTTCGACTTTTCTGCCGTTTATGATATTCGACGAGAAGCTGCCTCAACTATTCCTGGTATTTTTGGGTATTTGAATTCCATTACAGCGAAGATTTTCATACCCTTTGGAGTAATTCTTAGTTTGATTGCCCGGCGCCGGGGTTTGTTGGCAATCTTCTTTTTGATGTCTGTCGCTATTTTTGCCTTGACCTCTCAAAAGTCGCCTTTATTTTACCCTTTGATCGCGGTGTTCTTTTTTTATACGGGGCACTTAGGAGGGGCTAAGAAATATTTTCTTCTGGCATTGATTTCTATAGTTTGTTTGGGGGCTTGGGATTTCTCGAATTTTGAAGGTGGAGGTGAATGGAATTCGTGGTTTGGTAGTTTATTCGTTAACCGCGCCATTTTAGTGCCAGCCAATTTGAATGCCCTGTACGTCGAATATTTTTCTGAGCATGAAAACTACTATTGGGCATCCTCGAAGATATCTTTGGGATTGGTTCGTTCCACTTACGAATTGGTGCCCTCAAATATGATTGGCCTCGCATATTTTGGTAATAGTGACATGTCAGCCAATACCGGGTGGATTGGTAGTGGGTTTGCACATGCGGGGTACGTTGGTGTAGTCATCTATTCTGTACTTCTTGGTGGAATATTCTCGCTGTTAGATGCCTACGCTAAAAGCCTTTCGCCTCGTATTGTGATCGCCCTCTTTGCATCTCCTGTCATCACAATGATTACGTCTTCAGATATGACTGAGATGCTAATAACCAATGGATTGACATTTGCATTATTGATTTTGATTTTTCTCAATCCAAAGGGCGGCGAAGTAAAAAATGAAAAAAACCTTCTTCGCGCTTGATGTCCTGGGTTCTGTTGACTTTTCAGATAACTGGTAGCTAAACGATGTGCGGAATTTTTGGGGTATTTAGTGCTAGGACGCTAACCGCTGATTTTATTGAAGAGAAAGTAAAAATAGCTTTTGCCGCGATCAGTGCTCGTGGACCCGATGGTCGAGGGCTTATCTCTGAGGCTTCTGAAAATTTTTCCGCGGCCCTTGCTCACACGAGACTCTCTGTGATTGATCTAAGCGAGCATGGCGCACAGCCGATGCGCGACGACTTGTCTGAGTGGTGTCTCACTTACAACGGTGAGATCTATAATCACCTTGAAATTCGTGATGAATTGGAAAAGTTGGATTGGAAATTTCATGGGTCCAGTGATACCGAAGTTTTGCTTAAAGCTTGGGCGCAGTGGGGGGTTGAAGCTTTGCCGCGCTTTAATGGAATGTTTGCTTTTGCGGCGCTAAATAGGGTTACTGGAGAGCTTTGGCTAGTCCGCGATAGGTTTGGTGTTAAGCCTCTACTATGGGCAACGCTTCCTGGAGAATGTCTGGCATTTTCATCCTCAGTTGCCGCTATCGCTCACATCAGTTCGGCGGAGGTCGATCTCGAGTATTGCGCGCGCGGCGTTAAATACAAGGCATTTGAAACAGCAGGATCAGAAACTCCCTTCGAGGAAATAACAGCTGTTCCTCCAGGTGGGTGGGTGCGTGTTCGACCCATTGAAAATTCAACGCTAGATATCCAAAGTGGATGTTGGTATGACTTAAAAAAAGAGGTCGCCCGAAAAATTTCAATAATCAGCACTGCCACTGACGAAGATGTTCTCGCGGAATGTGAACACTTGCTCCAAGATGCAGTTCGATTGCGACTTCGTAGCGATGTGCCAGTTGCTGTTTCACTAAGCGGGGGACTGGATTCTTCAGCAATTGCGGCGATAGCATCACGTGGTGTCCGAGGCCTTCATGGCTTCACATATGGTCTACCGGAGGCGGCAAGTTCGGAGGGGCCAATAGTGGACGAGGTGTCCCGCACGCTCGGGATCACTGCGAAATACATATGGCCATCCTTTCATGCAGACGATCTAAATAGCTTACTAGAACGTTCGCTAAAATTCCAAGAGGCTCCCTTTTCGGGCCTCAGTGTGCTTGCTCAGAACGAAGTATTTCGAACCGTCAGGAAGAGTGGGTTTAAGGTTCTGCTTGGTGGGCAGGGAGGCGATGAAATTTTTGCGGGGTATCGAAAATTCTTCATTGTCGCGGCCAGGGATGCCATTGGACGCCGCGATGCCGTTGAGGCGGTGCGATTGATTTACTCCCTCGGCTTGATGCTTCTTCACGAGGCGGGCCAAGCTAAGATTTACTGGCAGGCACTTAGTCGATATGGAAACAAAAAGAGCTCCAACTTTAAATTACTAAATTGGGATGCGCCAGCAGCAAATCTTTGGGGGGACGCAAGCCAATCGCTAGTAGGCCGCCAGATCGAGGATATTCAGCAATGGAGCATTCCTAGCCTACTTCGTTACGAAGATCGAAATTCTATGGGGCATGGATTAGAAACACGGCTGCCTTTTATGGATTTTCGTTTGGTAGAGTTTGCATTAGCTTTGCCAGAGCGATTGAAAATTAGAAACGGCTTTGGAAAATGGGCCTTGCGAAAGGCCACCGTTAGCCTTGTGCCGGATATCGTGCGTTTGAGTCGAAAAAAACGGGGATTCGACGTAACACAGGCTTGGATCTCCGGAGGAATCGGGAAAAGTCTGCGTGCGCGAATTAAAGGCAGCCAAAATATGCTGAGCCCACATTTAAAATCAAAAATTGATCTTGATGTTGCTTTGTCGGATCAAGCACTAAGTGCCGATAGAAATTTGTTGGACGAGGCACTTATGTTGGCGTGGTTAGCACAACCAGTTCGAATTTCCTTGGCGTAGTAAAATCGTGAAAAAAAAGATATGCCATCTTTCTTCCGCGCATCAGGGATTGGATGTTCGGATATTCGTGAAAGAGTGCGCCTCCTTGGCTCGAGAGGGATACGAAACACATCTCGTTATAACGGCAACTGCAAATGAAGTTCGTGCTGCATTGTTGCAGGGAATTGTCCTGCACCCATTAGAAAAGCCGCGGGGGCGATTTTCTCGAATGCTAAGGCAGACTTGGCGTTGTTTTAGAATCGCAAAAACGATAGATGCAGATGCTTATCATTTTCACGACCCAGAACTAATACCATTTGGTATTATATTTTCCCTGATGGGGAAGCACGTGATATATGACGTGCACGAAAATTTACCACAAGATATTCTTTCCAAAGATTGGATTCCTGAGTGGGCTCGAAAGTTTATAGCGAGAATCGCGGACGGCGTGGAGACCTTTTCAGCGCGACATTTTTTTTCCGTTATCGGTGCGACTCCCACTATTTCAGAGAGATTCAAAAGGGTTAATCCTAAATCCATCGATATCAATAATTATCCAATTCTGCATGAATTGGATTTTGATGGCGGCTATAAAGAAAAAACCAACGAGATCTGCTACATCGGTGGGATCTCAAAAATTCGGGGAATTGGCGAGTTAGTAAAGGCGCTGGAGTTGACAAAGTTGGATGTACGCCTGAATTTAGCCGGAATATTCTCCGATCCGGTAGCAGAGAAGGATGCAAGGCAGAGTGAGGGCTGGTCTAGAGTGACCGAGCTAGGCTTTCTGGATAGAGGAGGCGTACGTAAGGTATTGGGTCGATCCATGGCTGGTTTGGTGACCCTTCATCCGGTTGAGAACTACTTAGACGCCTTACCGGTGAAAATGTTCGAGTACATGGCCGCAGGAATTCCTTCGATTGCCTCTAACTTTCCCTTATGGAAGGAAATTGTCGAGGGAAATGGCTGTGGCATATGTGTGGATCCTTTAAATCCCATTGAGATTTCAGAGGCTATCGATTATTTGTTGTCGAATCCCGAGGAAGCTATTTCAATGGGAGCGCGAGGTCGCGCTGCAATCGAGGGAAAATTTAATTGGAAGAACGAAGAAGTTAAATTGCTTTCCTTCTATCGAGAAATCATTGGTAAATGAACACGATTTTCTTTCACTGCAACTCCGGTCTTAAGGCCAAAATTGTATTGGTTGTTGCTTCGATCATGTGTGGCTGCTCTGCCGCTCAGATCAGCCAGCCTGCAAAGAGTGAATTTGCATGTGGAGGAGAATTGGAGGCGAAGGTTTGGAAAAAATGGGACGAATCTGGGCGCGCCTACGCTGAAGAAATTCTTATTGGAAAGCGACTAATTCAGCAAGGCGATACATACTCTCTCTACGATTTTGAAAATTACTTTCATAATCTTCTTTCAATGGCACAGAGGTGTAAGAGAATTGAGAGGGTGCGACAGTTTGCGGATTTAGTCAATCTCGCGTACGGACAGTTAGTTCCGGAATCAGGCGAAAATAAAGGCCTCATTTGGATTTGCCGCGGAGGAGCAATATGCAATAAAAAAAATAAACTGATTGACAAGGAGATCCAGCTTAATAGCCTCCAATTTTTGGCCTTTGCAGCTGATGTTGCTCTCGATGTGAGTCGAGATAGTTCATCTCCTCGAGATGCAGACTTTGTCGCGAAGACAATCTTGGTGCTCCGAGAGCAGATAGTGCGATGGAGCGCCATTGATAGGCAGACGGAGTTAAAACGAAGACTTGGCTCTCGATCTTCAGATGTCAATGACCGGTCTTCAAGTTTATTTCTTTCTGAGCGGGATTTATGGCAGGCGGCTATTTATTCATCGTTGGCGGGGATGATTTACAAAAATCGAAAGCTCAGTGAAGTTCTCAATTTAGATGAAGGTGATTTTTCTGCCGCGAAGCAGCATTTGTCGCTGCTGTTGAGATTGATTGACGCTCGTACCGAGCGAGAGGTGGTTTCTGGCCCTGGTGGAGGGCGAGTGGCTCTGGCCGATATCGATTTGGGATTTTGGAAGAACTATTCGGACAATATGTTTTCGGGATATTCTGGAAAAGAGAAGCCGGTATCTTGTATTTCAGGAAGTCGAAATCCGTCGGTCAAATCTAATTTAAATTTCAATAAGCCTACACAAGCAAGTAATGTGGGTTGGGACTTCAGTCATGCTCGTCGATTGGTCCACTACTTTGAGGCGATAGACCAAAATCGCCTCGCGTTGAAAGAGGTGTTTGCAATTCCGACGGAGAAATTTTCATCGCAAGAGGACATCTACGCATTCGCTCAAAGTGTGCGCCTGCGTATATGGAATAAAAATGAAGAATGGCCTCTTTTTTCAAATTACTTCAGCGGCGTTAATGGTTGGTATCGTGTGGCCTATGATAACAAATCCGGGCAATGTTTTGAGGGGTATCCGCCGTTCGGGTTATCTATCTCATTTCCAACGGGAGGGTATATCACGTGGGGAGAGAAACTTCCGATTTTAAAAAATCTGGGGGAAAGGATTTACAAAATCAGTCAATCGAACGAAGAGGCCGAGATTTTATTTATGAATAAATATTACTCAAAGCTCGCACGACAGGCAAAGACGAGCGATCGATTGATCTCGGAGCTAATGTTCTGGCCTACGTTGATTAATTAGTGTGCTGATTTCACACTTCCCAATGTAATTTCAGGTTCGCGTCCAAGTGTCTGTGCTTTGACTGTGCTTGTAATCATTAGAGTGGCTGATTTTTAGGGCTAAAGTAGATTTAATGAATAAGGTAGTGTGGATAATTAACCAATACGCTAGTACACCCAGGACCGGGATGGGAGGGCGTCATTATTATCTCGCAAAGGAGCTAACTCGACAGGGATACGACGTCCACGTCATAGCTGCTGCGTACACTCATCTGCTCCGAAATCCGCCCTCATTCTCAGGAAAACAAAAATTTGAGGTCGAAGATGGAGTGAGCTATGTTTGGCTGCGAATGCCAAGATACAAAGCTGCGCATAGTAAATGGAGAATTTTCAATTGGTTTTTATTCTCTTGGCACTTGCGGCGGTTGGTAAAAATAATGCCTCAGCGTCCTGATGCTATTTTGTGTTCTTCTTTATCCTTGATCTCCTTTCTCGGCAGTTTTTTCTTGAGTAAAAAGCTAAACGCAAAGCTCATATTTGAGGTTCGAGATATCTGGCCGCTGACTGCGGTGGAGTTGGGGGGCTATTCTTCTCGACACCCGTTTATTAAGTTTCTGCAATGGGTGGAGGATTTTGCATACCGTCACTCAGATAGTGTCATTTCAAATTTGCCTAATGCAGTTGAGCATATGGGATCGCGTGGGATGGACTGTTCTAAATTTACGTGGATACCGAATGGATTTTCCCTTTCGGAAGTGGACAAGGCTCAACCCCTTTCCGTCGAAATTTCAAGTCTCCTGCCTAAGGGTAAATTTATCGTGGGCTATGCTGGAACAATTGGGTTTGCAAACGCTCTGGACGTTTTGCTTGAAGCGGCAAATCTCTTGATGAAATTTTCAGAGATAGTAATCGTTTTGGTAGGTGACGGCGGGGAAAAAAAACGCCTGCAAAGCATTGCGGATGGCAGAGGGATTTCCAATTTGATTTTTATCAATTCGATTCCTAAGATTCAGGTGCAAAGTATGCTGAGTCAATTTTCTGTCTGCTATATTGGTTGGCGAAAAGACCCGTTGTATAAGTTTGGAATTTCTCCAAATAAAATTTCGGAATACATGTACGCTGCAAAACCGATAATACATTCGTATTCTGGATTTGGAGACGCGGTTGGGAATTGTGGGGCGGGAATTACAGTCCCTGCTGAAGACCCTGCTGCAGTTGCAGATGCAATACTAAAACTCTATCGCGCAGGCATTTCTCAGCGTGACGAGATGGGTAAAAAGGGGAGAGACCATGCGATCGCTAATTATGAATACGGAACTTTGGCGGCTCAGCTTGGCGTAGTGTTGGAAAAATAATTGCCGAATCAAATTTCTCCTTCAAAGCTGCGGTCTATTTTTTCTGCCTGCACGTCAATTTCAGTTTAATATCAATCGTTTTTAAGGCGAGGAAAGCTATGAGATTATTGATAACCGGAGCTAATGGCTTTGTTGGAAAAGTCTTGGGACGACGGTTGATTAAAAATGGACACGACGTGGTTTGCGCTAGTCGCCGGGATGTCGATTCGAGCTTAGGGACATCGTCGGTATTTGTGGGGGACGTTGATGCTCGCACTCAGTGGCATCAAGCGCTTGAGGGAGTAGAAGTTGTCATTCATTTGGCGGGACGCGCTCATGTGCTGCGCGAGTCGACGGAAGATCCGCTGCGAGCATTTCGCGAAGTCAATGTCGACGGCACTTTGAATCTCGCGCGACAGGCGGTTTTCGCCGGTGTTCGACGCATGATATTTATAAGCTCAATTGGCGTTCATGGCATTCAAAGCAAAAGGCCATTTACCGAATTCGACGCGCCCGCACCGGTGGAGCCTTATGCTATATCAAAATGGGAAGCAGAGGTAGGATTGATGAAGTTACTTCAAGATTCTGAGATGGAATTTGTGATTATTCGTCCGCCTTTGATTTATGGCCCCAATGCGCCGGGGAACTTTGGTCGACTATTGGAGGCTATTAAGTCAAAACGTTTGCTGCCTTTGGGGGCGGTTAATAATAAGCGAACATTGGTGGCGATCGAAAATTTGGTTGACCTGATCGAAATCTCAATGTCGCATCCAAGTGCTGCAAATGAGGTTTTTTTAGCCGGAGATGCTCAAGATATTTCTACCACCGAATTAATGCGACGCCTTGGAGCAGTGCTTGGACAACCGGCTCGACTTTTGCCGATTCCAGTATGGCTTATGCTCGTCGTGGCAGGCTTGGTCGGACGTAAGACGACTATCCAAAAGTTGTGCGGGAATTTGCAAGTGGACATAAGTAAAGCTCGACGTTTGCTTGGCTGGGAGCCGTCTAGGACGGTTGATGAGGGGCTTCGCCAATTGACTGAAGTGACACATGAAGCGCGTATTTGATATTTTTGTATCCTCATGCGCGATAGTCGTTTTGATCCTCCCTCTGTTATTCATCATTTTGGCTGTGCGGGTCACATCGCGAGGGCCTGCTTTTTATTGGTCCGACCGCGTGGGCCGAAACAATAGAATTTTCAAAATGCCAAAGTTCCGAAGTATGCGGATCGACACGCCGGCAGTGGCCACGCATCTCTTGGTGGATCCTCAAACCTACCTTACGCCAATCGGCTCTTTTTTGCGCAAGACGAGTTTGGATGAATTGCCTCAGCTGTGGAGCATCTTAGTTGGTGATATGAGTCTTGTTGGGCCTCGGCCCGCACTTTTCAATCAAACTGATCTAATTGAACTTCGCATGCAGAGAGGTGTTCATAATTTAATTCCCGGTTTGACTGGTTGGGCGCAAATCAACGGAAGAGATGATTTGCCTATCTCGGAAAAGGTGCAGTTAGATGTCGAGTATTTGCAGCGACAGTCGTTTGGCTTTGATATTTGCATTTTATGGCAAACCGTCATAAAAGTAGTAAAGCGTGATGGTGTGGCACATTAGAATCACCAGGCACCAGAGTTTATGGCGAAGCGTTTGCTAATTATTGGAGGTGGCGGTCACGGACGCGCCGTCGCCGAGGCGGTACTGCTGAGAAAAGAATACCTGCTGACGGCTTTTTTAGATGACGCACTTCCTTTGGGGCAGAAAATTTGGGATTATCCCATTTGGGGGCCGACGGAGAGGCTCGCAAGTTGCCGTGATTTGATTGACGCTGCAGTCGTGGCGGTCGGCAATAACGTGTTGCGCGAGTCTCTACATCGAAAGCTACATGCGAGCGGGATAGCACTGGCTTCGGTAATCCATCCTGCCGCCGTGGTGTCGCCCAGAGCCTTTGTAGGAGAGGGTAGTGCAATCATGGCTGGTGCGATCGTGGGAACAGGCGCGCGGCTTGGCGAAGGGGTGATTGTGAATTGTGGCGCAGTGATCGATCACGATTGTCTGTTAGAGCCGTTCGGTCATCTCGGGGTTAGCGCAAGTATGGCTGGTGGTAGCGTATTGGGGCGTAGCGCGTGGATGCCCGTGGGATCGGTGCTCGCGTGTGGAGTGAAAATTTCTGCTGATCGTGTGCTTCGTGCGGGTGAAGTAGTTGCTGCCTAACAATGTCTCCGCCGGCAAGAGCGGTAGGCTAAAGTTGCCAGTTGATCAACTATCGCGCTGGGCTTTCTGGGTCTGCGCTTTCGCCATTCTCGTGCTTTCGATTTCCCCGTCTTCGACGCCCATGCTCACAACCGGTTGGGACAAAAGCAACCATGTGCTGGCCTTTGCGACATTAGCCTTTTTGGCCCATAATGCCTGGCCCCATCGTATATGGCTTATGCTTTCGAGCTTGGTTAGCTATGGGGTACTCATTGAGATTATTCAGACTTTCACGCCTGATCGACATGGCGAATGGAGCGATCTCGGAGCAGATGGCTTGGGCCTACTTATTGGGCAGGTAGTGGTGCGACTGGGGGGATGGCTGGCGCGACGCTGGGCACGCTGCTAGCTAACCACGTACTGCGCTGAACTCTCTTGATTGACGTGTGGGAGATGTCGTAAATAATTGCGGTTGCCTCACGATCTGAACGCGTCTCGACGCACTGAGCGCCCGCATGCTAGTTTCCCCGAAGCAAGTTGACTACCCCAAGATCTGATAAATGGTCGGCCTTGCAAATATCTGGCTGATGGATTCCACCAACGTCTGACCCTAAGGGGGTGCGGACGAAAACTTGGACTACCAGGAGGTAGTTCATGTATTCATACGAAGACAGAATTCGAGCGGTCGAGCTGTACATCAAGCTCGGCAAACAAGTCAGGGCGACGATTCGCCAGCTGGGGTCTCTGACCAAGAATGCGGTGAAGAGCTGGTACCGGGAGTACGAGCGGCGGTTCGACTTGCCAAGGGGCTATGCACGCCCCGGCGGCCACCCAAACTCCCCACTGATGGCCACCTAAATTCCCCCGCCCTGGCGGCGCGCTGACGCGCTGCTCGGGGCCGTACTGGGCAGGACGTTACTTTCCGCCCTCTCAACAGAGAGGGCACTGGAGTGAACGTCTTGAAGCCGCATTTACAAACGATCATTTGGACGCTGCTGGCCGGTGGGGCCAGCCAGCGCGAGATCGAACGCGTCACGGGGATCGACCGTAAGACGATCCGCGCGTACCAGAAGCGCTTCGCCACGGCCGCACCGGATTCCCCCGGGGTGGCCACCGGGTCTGCCACGCAAATTCCTCCACCCCCGCCACCGGCCGCGTCGGCCAGCCATGCCGGCACGGTGTCGGCGTGCGAGCTACATCGCGGCTTCATCGAGGCGCAGTTGCGTTTGCGGCGCAATGCCACGGAGCACTGGGAGCGCAAGTGGGCGGCCCCACGCATCCACGGCAGTGCCCGCCGCCAGGTGCAAGCCATGTTCGAGGAAGAACGCCCCCTGCTGCATCCGCTGCCGATGCTGGGCATGCAGTACTTCCGCGAGTCGCAGCGTACCGTCTGCGACGACACCTGCGTGCGCATCGATCACAGCAGCTACGCGGCGCAGCAACCTGCACCGATCGGCACCCTGGTGCTGGTGCGCGTGTTCGAGCATCGCATCGAGATCCGCGACCTCAAGACGCAGATGCTGCTGCGTACACACGAACGCGTTGATCGCCCAGGAACGGTCGTGCTGCCGATGGCCGAACGCGTGTTCAATCCGTCGCGCGAGACGCGCCGCCTCCTCGGTCAAGCCAAGGCCATCGGGCCCGACGCCGAACGACTGTGCCAGATGCTTGTTCGCCATCGAGGGTCGCGTCGGTCAGCGCAAGCTCTGGGGCATCGTGAGCCTGGCCGAGCGCTATCCGCGTCGCCTCATCGACAGTGCCTGTGCGCGCGCCATCGCCGATGGCGTGCACAGCTATAAGCATGTCAAGG
>Ga0256898_1000233_pt1 | contig 23183 bp, 17 predicted proteins | sample MC6MC0686MT_FD_186333 | JGI IMG/M metagenome (GOLD analysis project Ga0256898, IMG submission 186333) | Metatranscriptome of enriched soil aggregate microbial communities from Iowa State University, Ames, United States - MC6-MC0686-MT... | ecosystem: Environmental > Terrestrial > Soil >... | reverse complement strand
GTTGAATATTCATTAAGGTGCAGGTGTATACATGTTAAATATATTATTGATTGGTTATTGTCATATTTATAATGCTCAAAGAAGAGATTTGTATTTACTTTTGCAGCTGCTATGTTCCTCAAGAAAATTCCTAAATGGCTTCAGAAGCTTTATTCCGGTTATATATGGGAGATCCCGCCAAGGGAGCAACCTACCGTATACCTGACTTTTGATGATGGACCACACCCCCGGATTACCCCCTGGGTACTGGATCTCCTGGAGCAGTACAGTGCAAAAGCAACCTTCTTCTGTATCGGGAAGAATGTTATAGAATATCCTGAAGTATATGCCGATATCCTGGCCCGCGGGCACAGGGTAGGCAATCACTCCCATAACCACCTTCGTGGTACTGCATACAAGGCAAAGCCATATGTAGAAAATATCAACCGCGCCAAGCAGTATATTGATTCCGACCTTTATCGTCCTCCCTACGGACGCATCAAATCTTCCCAAAGCAAAATCCTGAAAGATATTGGGTATAAGATCGTCATGTGGACCATCATTCCCGGAGACTGGGATAAAGAAATCAGCCCGGAAGACTGCCTCGAAAATGTAGTCTTCAATATAGCACCTGGCAATATCGTGGTACTGCATGATAGTGAAAAAGCCTGGGAACGAATGAGTTACGTGCTGCCTAAACTACTCGAGTACTGCAGGAAACAAGGCTGGGCCGTAGAAGTTATCTCCTGATAGACCCGCATACAGGTCCTTTTTAAAAAAAATCAGCAAACACATAGGGGTAGAAGGCAAGTATCTTGTCTTTATTGTACATTCACCATTGATTGTAATCGATTGATCACTATATAGCCGTACATGACCAATACTTTACCCTTACACTGGAACACAGAAGCAGGCTTCGAAGAGCTGTTCAGGGCTTTGTATGCTCCTTTGTACCGTTATGCATCCGGCCTGCTCGCAGATGATATGCAGGCAGAGGAAGCCGTGCAGGACGTTTTTCTGCGCCTATGGCAGCAGAAAGACCAGGTATCCATAGAGACGAATGTCCAGGCATACCTCTACCGGGCTGTGCATAACCAGTCTATGAACATCCTAAACCATGAAAAAGTGAAAGAAAAATACCAGCAGTATGCCCGGAATAGCGGCCCTCAGTATGCTGATGGTCCGGCACAGGGAATGTATGCCAAAGAGCTGCAGCAGCAGATTGGTAAGGCAATGGACAAGATCCCTGAGAAATGCCGTACCGTATTTCACCTCAGCCGGCAGGAAGAACTGAGTTATAAGGAAATTGCTGCGAAGTTGGGATTGTCAATTAAAACAGTAGAAAACCAGGTTGCTAAGGCACTGAAGATTCTGAGGACAGAACTGAAAGATTACCTGCCCATGCTGGCGGTAATGGTGACCATATTCAAATTATTTTTTAAAAACGGGGATTTATGATGGACGATTTACTCATAAAATATATTGTGGGCGAAGCCAGTGGAGCAGAACGGAACGAGGTGGAGGACTGGATCGGATCGGATCCTGCAAACCGTCAGGCTTATGAGCGACTGCATACCATCTGGCAACACAGTAAAACACCTGATGCAGCAACCGCACCAGATGTAGATGCTGCCTGGAAGCGATTTGCCGCAAGAAGAGCAGAAGAGACTGCATATCATGCACCGATGACGATCCGTAAACGCAACAGCTGGAAACGCTTTGCGGCCGCGGCTGCTGTACTGCTGATCGTTTGCTCCGGAGCATTATGGTACTTCAACAGTGGTACCGAGTACCGTACCAAAGCCCTTGCAGAGGTACTCACCTTACCGGATCAGTCTACGATTACACTGAACAAAAACTCGAGGTTGTCCTATGCACGCAGCTTTAACCGCAAAGACCGTGTCGTAACCTTAGAAGGAGAAGGCTTCTTTGATGTTGCCAAAAATCCGGAAAAGCCTTTTATTATTCATGTCCGGGATATTGATGTAAGGGTAGTAGGCACCTCCTTCAATATCCGCGCTACAAATGACTTGACAGAAGTTGCAGTGGAAAGCGGTATTGTAAAAGTAATGGGTAAGGGACAGACCTATACTTTAAAGGTCGGAGACAAAGTTACCTTTAAGAAAGGGGTACCGCAGGCAGCAGTAGCGCAGATTCAAAACCAGCTGTACCAGTATTACCGGACCAATATGTTTGTGTGTGAAGGTACACCGCTACCGGAACTGATACAGGGGCTGAGCGATGCGTACGGGGTACTGATAGATATACAGAATCCCTTACTGGAGCAACAACACCTGACCAGTAAGTATCCACGGACCGACTCGATAGAACCCATACTGCAAAAAGTAGCCCTTACACTGAACGCCCGCCTCATCAGGCAAGCCAAAGGCTATATTCTTAAATAATTACAACCGGAGCAGGACAATCGTTTTGCTCCGGTTATGCTTAACTTTACGTTCGAATCCTGAATATGATTATACCTGTACACAAAAAGTATTTTTATAAAAAAGTAATTTGTTTCCTGACCTTCTTTTTCCTGTGCTGTACCGCTACTGCACAGGATTTGCTGCAATTGAAACTTACGGTGGAGGCTAACAGGCGTCCATTGAAAGAAGTGCTGAACCAGATGGAAACAAAGGGTAAGTTTTTCTTCTCTTACAACAGCGATATCATTTCAGATAAAAAAATAGTTACCGTTCATGCCCAGGAGCAACCGGTAGAGCAGATCCTGGAAAACCTGCTGGGCACCGCCTATCGCTACCAGGTAATGGACAATCATATTATCATCAGGAGTGCCATCAGCCAGGGTATTATCGTATCCGGACGATTGATAGAAGCCGAAACCGGCCAGCCCATTGAATTTGCTTCGGTATACGAAAAATCAGTGCTGTCCGGAACCATGACTGATGTCAATGGCAACTTTAAGCTGCACATCAGGCAACCACTGAATAATTATGAACTCGTCATCAGTAAGCTGTCTTATGAAGATACCGTAATACAGGTGCAGAAAAGCTTTGCTCCGCAGCAGCCGATTGCATTACGCAAGTCAGTGTACATGCTGGATAGCGTAGATGTAGTGGGCATACAGAATCACTGGCTGGCCCGCCGCCTGTTAAGCACTAAGTCAAAAGTGAACAGTATTAACCTCAATAAATTCTTTGCCAGACAACCCTTTCAGTTTAGTGTATTGCCGGGGATCAGTTCCAAAAATCGCCTGGGCAGCCAGACCATCAACAAGTTTTCCTTCAACCTGCTGGGTGGATATTCGGCCGGTGTAAGAGGATTTGAGTACGGAACCGTATTCAATATCGTACAGAAAGATATGCAGTATGTACAGCTTAGCGGCCTGTTCAATATGGTGGGGGGTAGCATGAACGGCGTACAGGTAGGTGGTGTATATAATTATGTACGTCATGATGTAGACGGTGTGCAGACCAGCGCAGTATTTAATTCGGCCAATGGCAGTGTACATGGTGTACAGGTCAGTGGGGTATATAACCGGTCTATGCAGTTGCATGGTGTACAGACCTCGGCCGTGTTTAACTGGAATAAGAATGATGTAAACGGAGCACAGATAACCGGTATCATCAATAAAGCCCATAACACAGAAGGGATACAGGCTTCAGGCTTTATGAACTGGAACGAAGCCACAATGGAAGGCTTACAGTTTGCCGGAGCACTGAATAAAAATAAGGAGCTGAATGGTGTACAATTTACCGGTGGGGTCAATTACACACAAGAGCGGACCAAAGGCGTACAGATCGCCGGTATAGCCAATGTGACCCGTAAAATTATGGATGGGGTGCAGATCGCAGGCCTGCTGAATTATGCCAAAGTCGTTAATGGTACGCAGATCGGCCTGCTGAATATTGCCGATACTACCACAGGCTTAAGTATAGGACTGATCAATATTATTCTTAAAGGAAAACACAGTATCGATATCAATACAACCGAATGGCAACCGTACAGTATAGCCTATAAGTCCGGCTCAGACCGATTGTATAACATCTTCCAGGCAGGAGGTAATCTGCGCCCGGATCATAAAATGCTGAGTATCGGTTATGGTATTGGGAATACATTGCCGCTTGGCCGCAAACATGCACTGGTACAGGAGGTGAGTATAAATACCATTTATGCCGGCAACTGGAATGAGCAGAATATGCTTTCCCGTTATCAGCTCATGTACCAGTACCAGCTACATCCCAAACTGCGTGTATATACAGGACCGGCCTTTTCTGTATTGTACTATGAGCATACTAATGTCTATGAGGGTTTTGCTACGCCTTATAAAACGACGTATCCTTCTTTTGCGGTAGGTAGTCATATCAATTGCTGGCTGGGCTGGACCCTAGGCGTTTCCCTTTTTTAAAATATTTTCTTAGAGCGCATAGGGGTTGAGGATGAGGTTCTTGTCTTATTACTAAAAGACAAAAAACATGCTTACAAACTTTAAATCCCTACTGTTCCAATCCCTGGTTGCTGGTGTAACCGGTATCACTTTACTGAACCCTGTTACCGTGCAGGCACAAGAGCATCAGCGGGCACACTTCGGGCTGGTATATCCGATCAGTACTAATGGTATTCGTGCGGCACAGATTAGCAATACAGTTTCCTTAAACGCCCTTGCTGGTGTGAGTGCCGGAGAAGACGGCGCCGCCATTTCCGGACTGGCTACTATTATCAAAGGCTCACAACGAGGTGTAGTCATCAGTGGCTTATGTACGCTGATCAGTGGAGATGCATCTGGTGTGCAGATTTCCGGTTTAGTTAACACTGCAGGATCGGGTAATGGCGCACAAGTAGCCGGACTGGTAAATACTGCCCGTAGTCAGGATGGCGTGCAGGTCGCAGGGCTGACCAATATAGCTTCAGTTAATGCAACGGCACAGATCGCGGGCCTGGTCAATACAGCACAAACCGCAACCGTACAGATAGCAGGCATCAGCAACCTGAGCGCAAAAAGCAGCAATGTACAGATCGCAGGACTGGTGAATACCGGTGCGAACAGCAACGGACAAATAGCAGGCCTGGTAAATATTGCCGGTAAAGTTAAAGGGGTACAGATCGCCGGACTGGTCAACATTGCTGAAGAAAGCGATTGCCCTATCGGTATCCTGAACCTGGTTAAAAACGGAGAAAAACAATTGGGCGTTACTGTAGATGAAGCTGGAAATGCAGTACTGGCTTTACGTACAGGTGGCAAGCGTACTTATGGTATCTTGGGTGCGGGTATGAATATGCGTATGCCCGATGCGCCATATACAATGGAAGCGGGTCTGGGTTTGCATGTGCCGCTGAGCAAAGCATTGCGCCTCAACTTCGAGGTGAGCAATACCGCTAACACAAATTTCAAAGAAATCTCTTATTATAAATCCTCTTTCAGAGCCTTGCTGGGCCTGCAATTGGGCCGGGTAGAGCTGGTTGCCGGACCTACATTTAATTATGTCAATTATATCTCCGGACAGGAAAGCTATACCAGTAACAGTCTTTGGGATTTTTACGGTAAGGAGTCTACCAACAGCCTGTTCATCGGCGGATTTGCCGGAGTGCATATCCGTATATAACCCTTCAATCTTTCATACAAACGCAACTACTATTTATCTCAATCTTAAAAACAAAATCATAATGAAAAAGATCAGTTCATTAATTGCTATATTATTGGTTATCGCAGGCATTGCCAGCTTTAGCTCCTGCCGCAAAATTATCGGAGAAGGTCCTGTGCTTACAGAAGAACGCACCGTGGCCAACTTCACAGAAGTAGAGACCAGTATTCCCGGTGCCGTATACCTTGCAGAAGGTACCGTACAACAGGTAAGAATAGAATCACAGCAGAATATTATTGATGTAGTGGAAACAAAAGTAGAAGACGGCGTATTGAAGCTGAAACTGCGCAACAATACCATCCTCGCCAATAACAGTAATCTTAAAGTCTACATCAGCATACCTAAATTCCGTGCAATCAGCCTGATGGGTTCCGGTAATGTAAGTGCAGAAAGCGGTCTCAACAGTTATGATCTGGATCTTAAACTGACCGGATCCGGCAATATAGATATAGATCGCCTGACCGGCAATAATCTCTACAGCCAGCTGACCGGTAGCGGAAACATCCGCATCGGTGCCGGTACGGTTGAAAACCAGACTGTACGTATTACGGGCAGCGGCGATTATGATGCCAGAAATATGAACAGCAATTATGCCGATTTAACCATTACCGGATCGGGAAATGCTACAGTAAAAGTCAATAACAGCCTTAAGGCAAGAATCTCCGGTAGCGGAAATGTGTACTACTACGGTAATCCGGTTACGGATGTAAGTATTACCGGTTCCGGCAATGTAAAACACCAGAATTAGTATGAAGATGGAATAAGGTGTACACCAAAACGAGAGGGCAGCCTGCGGGTAAATGATCTTCGCTGACAAGGCCTGCAGGTTTGCCTTTTACAATTTTTACTCACTTTAAAACATCATGTAATGACCAGAGAACAGTTTGTGCTGATTACCGGTGCCGGTAAAGGCCTGGGCAAAGCATTTGCCACTCAATGTGCCCGTATGGGCTATAACCTCATCTTGCTGGCATTGCCCGGAGAAAATACCGAAGCCCTTGCCCGGCATATTATGTATGAATACAAAGTCGTAGTACATACCTACGAACTGGATATGACAGATGAGGTATTGCTGGAGCAGGTTATGGAAGATATCAACAGCCGTTACCAGGTCTTTTTCCTGGTCAACAATGCTGGTATCGGAGGCACTGCATCTATTACCCGTGCTGCTTTTCGCGACCTGGACCGTATTATTAACCTCAATGTACGGGCTACCGTAAAGGTCACCACTATGCTCTTGCCTAACCTGTTGCAGGCAGAAAAAAGTTATATCCTCAACATCGCCAGTATGGCGGCCCTCTCGCCGATTGCCTATAAGACCGTTTACCCCGCATCCAAAGCATTTATCGCCTCCTTTTCCCTCGGGCTCAGAGAAGAACTGAAAGGGCAGGGTGTATCGGTAAGTATCGTATACCCCGGTCCGATCATGACCAACTGTAATGTGTCCGGACGTATACTGGCACAGGGTTACATCGCCCGTATGGGATTAATCAATACCGATGCTATTGCCCGGACGGCCATCGAGAAAACCTTATCGGGCAAGGCCCGCATTGTACCCGGTATCTGGAACCGCATCTCTTCTACATTATTGCAGTGGCTGCCTGCCGGAACCGCACTACGCCTCATCTCTACTTCCGTAAAGAAAGAGCTGCAATTCACCTCCTAAATTTTTAAATAATGGATCAAACAGTATTGATTACCGGCGCCTCAGGGTTGCTGGGGGCTAATCTTGTGCGCTATATGCACGCATTAGGGTATACGATCAGGGTACTGGTCAGACCCGGCGCAGATCTGTCTGTACTGGCCGATATACCAATGGATATCCGTTATGGATATATAGATCGTAAAGCCTCTGTAGAAGATGCCATACAAGGCTGTCGTTATGTAGTACATGCAGCTTCACTCACCACACAATGGGGCATGGCATATGAGGCTTATCAGACGATCAACATCACCGCAACCCAGTACATTGCAGAAGCCTGTATGGCATATGGCGTAGATCGGATGATCTACATCGGTACAGCCAACACGCTGGCACCAGGCTCCAAGTCCGCACCAGGCACAGAGTTAAACGCTTTCGGGCTGCATCATATTAATTCAGGTTATATCAACAGTAAGTATGTGGCCCTGCAATACATACAGGAACAGGTACAGCAGAAGGGCTTGCCCGCAGTGATTATCAGTCCTACCTTTATGATAGGTGCCTATGATATCAAGCCCAGTTCCGGGCAGCTCATCCTGCATGGATTGAGCCGTAGCTGGATGGCTTATCCTTCCGGTGGTAAGAACTTTGTACATGTTACAGATGTATGCAAAGGCATTGTACAGGCACTGGATCGTGGTGGGATAGGAGAGCACTACCTGCTGGCAGGTCATAACCTTACTTACAAGGAATTTTTCCGGACCGTAGATGCCGCTTCTGGAATGGTGAGAAGAAAATTACGCATTCCCGGTGCTTTACTGAGAGGGCTTGGCCGTGCCGGTTCCCTGCTGGAACAGGTTATGCGCCGCCCGGTAAAACTGAACTATGCCGGAGCATACATGTTATCGCTGGATAATTATTATTCCGGGGCCAAAGCTGCGCGGGAGTTAGATATTCAGTACCAGGATATAGATACTGCTGTGGCCGATGCCCTGCAATGGTTCAGACAGCAGCGTTATTGTTAACCGGGTTTTATAGCCCTATAAAGTCTATCGAAATTATGTTAATAGCAATTTTTGTAATTTTGCGTGCGCTGCTGATCAAACATGGTATTATCCGCAGCAAATCCAGACCAATATGATTGATACACACGCACACCTGTATGACGAACAGTTTTCAGCAGATATAACAGAGATCATTTCCCGTGCCCGGGCAAATGGGATAGAGAAGGTATACCTGCCCAACTGTGACAGCACTACGATTCCGGCTATGATGGCATTGACAGAACAGTATCCCGGTTATTGTATTCCGATGATTGGTATTCATCCCTGTTATGTGAATGAGTCGTATGAGGCTGAACTGAACATTATGCAGGAATGGCTGGATAAAGCACCTTTTGCAGCGATTGGCGAGATTGGACTGGACTACTACTGGGACCAAACCTTTGTTGCAGAGCAGAAAGATGCTTTTCGCCGTCAGATCGATTGGGCACTGGAACGTGCGCTGCCTATCGTGATTCATAGCCGAAATGCCACTCAGGACTGTATCGACATTGTCCGTGAAAAACAGAATGGTCAGCTGAAAGGCATATTTCATTGCTTTGGAGATGATCTTAATGCCGCGCAGCAGATCATAGATCTGGGTTTTAAGCTGGGTATTGGTGGAGTAGTAACCTTCAAAAACAGTACCTTACCCGAAGTCTTGCGTGCTATTGACCTGGAGCACCTGGTGCTCGAGACCGATGCTCCTTATCTGGCGCCGGTTCCATACCGGGGTAAACGCAATGAAAGCAGTTATATTCCCCTGATTGCTCAGAAAATAGCCGATATAAAAGAAGTACCCCTGAGTACGGTAGCTGAGCGTACCACTAAAACTGCGGAGGCTTTATTCTCTTAATAAAATCATATTGTTAACAATCAGGTATACTTGATCTAAATTAATATGTAGTTAATCTGGTACAGATATTTTTGCTCGGTTTTATCGTAAGGATTTTCCTTTATTGATTTATTATGAGCAAGAAGTTTACCCTGATTGGCGCCCTTTGGGTGCTCATTTTCGCGTCTTTGTCTGCATACAAAGTGCAGGCGCAGACATGTCCCCTTATATTAAGTATTTATGTAGATGCCTGTACCCCTAACGATGAGGGATATAATGAGCTGTTTACCTTTCAGGTAGGTACCACAGCCATCAGTAACTATAATAATATAGACATCACCTGGGCAACAACAAATAATCCCTTTAACGGCTTTATTAAAAATACAACCACAGCGAGTAAGGTGACAGCATTTAATAATGCGATCATCAATGCAAATGGTTGTAGTCGCTTGATTGAACCTACCGGAACTTCCTTGCCAGCCAATGCAAAGGTTGTTGTCTTTACCAGCCAGAATATAGACCCCAACTATATTTCATTCGGAGCTCTGGCAGAGGAAATGTATGTGCTCTTCCATAATAATCCATCTAATACCAATGGTTATTTTGCCAACAATGGGTCCTCCGCCATGCGTTACCTCACTCTGGAGACAGCAAGTCCGTCCTGTTCCACAACCGTTGGATATAACAGGGCCAATCTGGCGAGTGCAGATGGTGCCAGTGTAAGCTTTAATGCCAGTGGTACACCTACATACCTGAATAATGGCTGTGTCGCACCGGTTAATACCAGTCCGGGTGCTATGGCAGATATTACTGTCGCATCAGGATCAGTAAGCACCGCAACCTTATGCCGCAATACAGCGATGACTGCCATTGTTTTCAATGTGACGAATGCTACTGGAGCCACAGCAACAAGCCTTCCACCCGGTGTAAGCGGGACTTATAATAGTACGACGAATCAATTTACCCTGAGTGGTACCCCGACTACAGCCGGATTATATAACTATAAAGTCAAGACCATAGGCGGCTGCGGCGTAGATTCTGTTATGGCTACACTGGCCGTTACTAATCCAGTCACGCCGAATTTTACCCAAGTGCCTGCAATCTGTGCTGGTGCTGCATTAGCGGCTTTACCCACTCAATCCATAAATGGGATTACCGGAACCTGGTCACCAGCCTTGAATAATACTACAACGACAACGTATACATTTACACCGAGTGCCAATCAATGCGCGGTTAGTACTACGATGACGATTACCGTCAATCCGGTTATTGATCCACTATTCACTCAAGTGCCTGCCATCTGTGCTGGTACTACCTTAGCAGCTTTACCAACCCAATCTACTAACGGTATTACGGGAACCTGGTCACCTGCACTAAACAATGCTGCAACGACGACTTACACTTTTACACCTAATCAGAATCAATGTGCAGGAACTACCACAATGACCATCACGGTCAATCCGGTTGTAGATCCTGTATTTACGCAAGTCCCTGCAATCTGTGCTGGTGCTACTTTAGCGGCTTTACCTAGTCAGTCGACTAACGGCATCACTGGGACCTGGTCTCCAGCCTTGAACAACATGGCTACAACAACGTATACCTTTACACCAAGTGCAAATCAATGTGCAGGTAGCACTACTATGACGATTCAAGTCAACAATAATACCACGCCAACGTTCACGCAAGAGCCTGCAATCTGCGCTGGTGCTACACTTTCGGCTTTACCAACCCAATCGACTAACGGCATCACCGGGACCTGGTCTCCAGCCTTGAACAACACGGCTACGACAACGTATACCTTTACACCTGATCAGAATCTATGTGCTGTTAGTACTACAATGACCATCACGGTCAACCCTGTTGTTGATCCTGTATTTACCCAAGTACCTGCAATCTGTGCTGGTACTAACTTAGCGGCTTTGCCTACTCAGTCGAATAATGGTATCACCGGAACCTGGTCACCTGCCTTAAATAATACTACAACTACCACATACACCTTTACACCAAGTGCAAATCAATGTGCAGGAACAACCACAATGACCATCACGGTCATTCCGGTTGTTGATCCTGTATTTACACAAGTACCTGCAATTTGTGCTGGTACTACATTAGCAGCTTTACCCACTCAGTCGACTAACGGCATAACCGGAACCTGGTCTCCTGCAATCAACAATACGGCTACGACTACTTATACCTTTACGCCAAGTGCAAATCAATGTGCAGGAACTACTACGATGACTATTCAGGTCAATAACAATACCACACCGACCTTCACGCAGGTTTCGCCGATCTGTGCCGGCGCTACATTATCAGCTTTACCAACGCAATCTACTAATGGCATCAGCGGAATCTGGTCTCCAGCCTTGAATAATACGGCTACTACGACCTATACGTTTACGCCGAATGCCAATCAATGTGCCGGCAGTGCTACAATGACCATCACGGTCAATCCGGTTATTGATCCTGTATTTACCCAAGTACCTGCAATCTGTGCTGGAACTGCCTTAGCGGCTTTGCCGGCAACTTCGAATAACGGGATTACAGGTACCTGGTCGCCTGCATTGAATAACACAGCTACGACTACATACACCTTTACACCAAATGCTAACCAGTGTGCAGCAAGTACCACAATGACCATCACAGTCAACCCTGTTGTTGATCCCGTATTTACACAAGTCCCTGCAATTTGTGCTGGTACTACCTTAACAACTTTACCAACTATTTCTAATAATGGGATTACCGGAACCTGGTCACCTGCAATCAACAATACCGCAACAACAACCTATACATTCACGCCAAGTGCAAATCAATGTGCCGGAACTACCACAATGACCATCACCGTCAACCCGGTTATTGATCCTGTATTTACGCAAGTACCTGCGATCTGTGCCGGTGCTACTTTAGCGGCTTTACCAACGACTTCTAATAATGGTATCACAGGTAGCTGGTCGCCTGCCTTGAATAATACGACTACGACAACGTATAACTTTACACCGGATGCGAATCAATGTGCCGTTACGGCTACGATGACAATTCAAGTCAATAATAATACTACACCAACGTTTACGCAGGTTGCTCCGATCTGTGCTGGTGCTACGTTATCAATTTTGCCAACGACTTCGAATAATGCTATCACAGGTAGCTGGTCACCTGCCTTGAACAATACAGCAACAACCACCTATACCTTTACACCTGATCAGAATCAATGTGCAGTTAGTACTACGATGACGATTCAAGTCAATAATAATACTACACCAACATTTACGCAGGTTGCTCCGATCTGTGCAGGCGCTACATTATCAGCTTTACCAACGCAATCTACTAATGGCATCAGCGGAACCTGGTCTCCAGCCTTGAATAATACGGCTACTACGACCTATACGTTTACTCCGAATGCCAATCAATGTGCAGGCAGTACCACAATGACCATCACGGTCAATCCGGTTGTTGATCCGGTGTTTACCCAAGTATCTGCGATCTGTGCCGGCGCTACTTTAGCGGCTTTACCTATTCAGTCGACTAACGGCATCACCGGAACCTGGTCACCTGCACTAAACAATGCTGCAACGACGACTTACACTTTTACACCTAATCAGAATCAGTGTGCAGCGAGTACCACGATGACCATCACGGTCAACCCGGTTGTTGATCCGGTGTTTACCCAAGTACCTGCAATTTGCGCTGGTACTACTTTGGCAGCCTTGCCTACACAATCCACCAATGGCATTACAGGTAGCTGGTCACCTGCCTTGAACAATACGGCAACAACTACATATACGTTTACACCTGATCAGAATCAGTGTGCAGGAACTACCACAATGACCATCACCGTCAATCCGGTTATAGATCCTGTATTCACTCAAGTACCTGCAATCTGTGCTGGAACTGCCTTAGCGACTTTACCAACTATTTCTAATAATGGGATTACCGGAACTTGGTCACCTGCTTTGAATAATACAGCTACAACAACGTATACATTTACACCGAGTGCCAATCAATGCGCGGTTAGTACTACGATGACAATTCAAGTCAATAACAATGCCACACCATTATTCACGCAGGTTGCTCCGATCTGTGCCGGTGCTACTTTAGCGGCTTTACCTACTCAGTCGAATAATGGGATTACCGGTACCTGGTCACCTGTCTTGAACAATACGGCAACGACGACATACACATTCACACCGAATGCAAACCAATGTGCGGTTAGTACTACAATGACAATTCTGGTCAATAACAATACCACACCAACGTTCACGCAGGTGCCTGCAGTCTGTGCTGGTGCCGCTTTATCTGCTTTACCAACGACTTCTAGTAATGGTATTACAGGTTCCTGGTCACCTGCCTTGAACAATACGGCAACGACGACCTACACATTCACTCCAGTAGCAGGTCAATGTGCCGTTACTACTACGATGACGATTCAAGTCAATAATAATACTACACCGACTTTCACGCAGGTTGCTCCGATCTGTACTGGTGCTACGTTATCAGCGTTGCCGACAACCTCGACTAACGGTATTACAGGAACCTGGTCTCCTGCATTGAATAATACGGCTACGACAACGTATACCTTTACACCGGGTGCGAATCAATGTGCGGGTACAACTACAATGACTATTACGGTCAACCCGGCTGTAACACCAGCCTTCACACAAGTGCCTGTAATCTGTGCCGGTACCGCTTTATCAGCTTTACCAACGACTTCGAATAATGGTATTACCGGAACCTGGTCACCTGCATTGAATAATACGGCTACGACAACGTATACCTTTACACCGGGTGCGAATCAATGTGCAGGTACAACTACGATGACGATTACGGTTAATCCGGCTGTAACACCAACCTTCACACAGGTCGCTCCGATCTGTGCTGGTGCTACTTTATCAGCTTTGCCATCGACTTCTAATAATGGTATCACCGGTACCTGGTCGCCTGCAATCAACAATACGGCTACGACTACTTATACCTTTACGCCGGCAACTGGTCAGTGCGCTGGAACTGCAACAATGAGTATCACCGTCAATCCAACGGCCACACCTGCTTTTAATACAGTATCACCGGTATGTATCGGATCGGTAATCACTCCATTGCCTACGATCTCTAACAATGGGATTAATGGTACCTGGAGCCCGGCACTGGATAATACGACTACCACAACCTATACCTTTACTCCTGCTGCGGGACAGTGTGCCGGTGCCGCAACAATGACAATTGTGGTACAACCTCATCCTTTGGGTAGCCGCCAGGTGACTATATGTGCCGGCAGCAGCTATACATTTAATGGCGTGGTATATACTGCAAGTAACCATACCGCAAAGGATACCATTCCTAATCCAGCCGGATGTGATAGCATTATTACGCTTGATCTTACCGTATTACCAGTCAATGCGATGGCAACGGTGCAAACCCTGAATGGATGCGGGTCTGTTGTGTTTAACGGGGTAATCTATACTCAGAATACGCAACTGAAGGATACTATTCGAAACAGATATGGCTGTGATAGTATTTATAGAGAAACTCATATTGTGATTTATCCGCAAAACGGAACCGCACGCAGCATAGATACGTTTGGCTGTGACAGGGTAGTATACAACGGAAAAACATACTATGAAAATACCATACTGAAAGATACACTGTACACCGTTACAGGTTGCGACAGCCTGTACCTTACCGTGAATATACGTGTTGAAAAAATGGGTTTGACCTTGTCTGTTGCGCCGGAGCAGCCTTACGAAGGAGAGTATTTTATCTTAAAGACAGACAATACTTCCGGTATCGCATATGAGATGGTATCCTGGAGTCCGGCAAGTTTATTTATTGATCAGTACAACAGGACGCAGCAGATAAAATTAAATCAGGCTACACACATCAGTGTCGTAGCAATATCTGCTTCGGGTTGTATGGATACTGCAACGGTTGAGATTAACCTGAGACCTTATCGCAAAGATGTGATGATGCCGAATGCCTTTACGCCAAACGGAGACGGAAAGAATGATGTTTTTGCACCCGTACTGGCATTGGATCGTAGCTATAATATGGTTGACTTCAGAATATTTAACCGCTGGGGCCAGGTGCTGCATTCCACCTCTAATATCAATAGTGGATGGGATGGCACTTTTAAAGGAGCGCAGCAGGAACAGGGCATTTATTATTATACACTTACTATATACTTTATGGATGGTACGAAACAGGCTTTTAAAGGAGACCTTATGTTGATCCGATAATGTTTCTGATAGTCAATCTGGAACGATGAGGGTTATGCATCATGCATAACCCTCATCGTTCTAATCATATAGCAAAATGCAATACAGAATTAACATTTACTATTGATAATACATTTTTTTGAGCGGATGCCGATTTTTATTTTTGTATGGAAGTAAATGAATAAACCGTGATCGGTCGGTTAGCCGGTAGTTGCATTATATGAGTAGTAACACAACGCTTCACCTGATCTGGTGGGCATCTCTGAAAGTATCAGAAAAACTATTGCTGAGCAAAAAGCACAATATCAGTTTTATTTCAGATAGCGTTATTTGTGCCATGTGGGAAGCAGAGGGGAAGCCAGACTTAAGATAGTTTATTAAACAGAAAAGCACTTCGTAACTGAAGTGCTTTTCTGTTTAATGCTTATGTTTGGGATGTTACTGGTGTTCTTTTTTCTCTCCCGGGAAGATCAGGGAGAGTATTACAGAAACAATGAGTACTCCTCCTACGATGCCTAATGATATAGGAGAAGAAATATGTACCCACGGTGCAATCAGCATTTTAATACCAATGAAGGTCAGAATAATGGAAAGTCCGTAAGGTAATTTGCTGAACATATGAATGAAATTAGACAGCAGGAAATACAATGATCTAAGCCCCAGTATCGCAAAGATATTTGAGGTATACAGGATGAACGGGTCTTTAGAGATCGCGAAGATCGCAGGGATAGAATCCACGGCAAAGAGTACATCGGTAAATTCGATTACTGAAACCACAACCAGTAGTGGGGTTGCCATTTTAATGCCGTTCTGTACGGTAAAGAAGCGGTCTCCGTCATAGTCGTCACTTACTTTGTACAGGCGTTTCACCAGGTTAGCTCCTGCAGAGCGGCTGAAATCTTTTTCTTCGTCTTTATTGCCACCACCCCAGGATTTAATACCGGCATAGATCAGGAACAGTCCGAAAAGTGTGAGCACTACATTGACCTGCACATTCTTGCCCAACAGGTGCATCTCCGGCAGGAAGGTAATATTGATAATACCGACACCGGCAAAAATGAAAATCGCACGGAAGATCAATGCTCCGATGATACCCCAGAACAATACTCTGTGGTGCAGCGCACGAGGCACATTGAAATAATTGAATACCAGTATAAACACAAAGAGGTTATCTACAGACAGTGCTTTTTCAATCCAGTATGCGGCCTGAAACTGGGCGAATTTGTCAAGTGCTAAAGCATGACCACCGGCATCCTTGTTGAATACCCAGTAAACAACACCGGAAAAGATCATGGCCAGTGAGATCCATACAAAGCTCCAGATGGCAGCCTCTTTGGAGGATACCTCGTGGCTTTTCTTATTGAAAATGCCCAGATCTAATAAAAGCATAATAATCACCAGGATGGCAAATCCCCAGACAAGGCTGGGATGTAATGCGGCAATGTTTGTTTCCATGATACGTATTTCTGAATAGTTGATGTTGCTTAAAATGTACTGTAATCTCTTCTCGCAAAGTTGAGTCTTAGTCCCGAATAAAGGTAAGTTGTTTGTTGATCAGGTATAATCTGCTGCTCGACGGTATATCGGCGATGTGCGCCCCCCAGATCAAAGTACAGGCCAGGTGCGATCTCATAGCTGAGGTTCAGACTCAGGGACATGCCCGTAGCCTGAAGGCCGTTGATCATATGTACGCCGTACAAAGCCGGAACGTCTTTATTATATGCTTTAGAAAGATCGTTTCCGTAGTTCACATTACCGGTATCAATCCCTTGCTGGTATAGCAATGCCTTGGCTTGTATATTCCATCGGGCACCCGGACGGTAATTCGCCATCAGCACCAGTTCCCGGAAGCCGGCACCCAAAGGGTGGGCCAGGGGCAGATTGTTGTTGGTGAAATTAGAGGCAATATACCCCTGGTTATTCCGGTCGTAATGCTGGAATGTATACGGACGCAGTACATTTACCTCTGCCTGCAGGTCAAGATTTGGTACGGTAAAGGCATCATAATAATTTACCCCTAACTGTCCGCCCCATTTGTTATGCAGGTAGCCATTGCTGCCGAAAAATTCCTTTGCCGTAAATTCATTGATCAGGAATTGTCCGTACAACGCCAGTCCTTTTGCAGGTATAGCCTTGGCTCTGATTCCGATTGCTACCTTATCCGGACTACCCAGGCTGCGCTCAATAGCACGGTAGAAGATCATGGGATTCATATAGCCGAGCTCGAAATGATTGCTGCGGTTGAACACCACCATTTCATACACACCCAGGTTCAGCCAGGACGTGATATTGGCACTCAGGTGATGTGCTGTGGCATATTTATATCCGTAACTGTTATCCGTAAGGTCATTGCCCGGTATATGCTGGTCCGGGCTGAGGCGCATGTATAGGTTGTCATACTGCAATTTCCATATTTTGGTATGGAGGTGCACATATGCTACCGGTGCCGAAAACTCAGACAGGATAAGACTTCTGTACCCGTCACCGATTTTCTGGTAATCATAACCTGCTGCTATGGACACATAATTCTTTATCAGACTGGCACTTATCTGACCGGTAGGTAACCAGTACTGGTATTGACCCGGTGCCGTTTGTTTGAACTTATGTGCTCCTATAAGCGTATTACGCCGGTCGTTATATTGCTGGTAATAACTTACCGGTTCTTCATATATATAACGCAGGTTGAAGTCTGCCCCGATAATGTTTTTATAAGTAGCCCGCAGTTTAGCACCGGCAGTAAAATACTGTTTGTAGCCATCGCCCTGTTCTGATCGCTCATATAATCCCTGGTAACCCAATACCGGGTTTACACTCAGGAATAAGTCGCGACTATTATGATAGATGAAATCTGTTTTTGTTTTGTAGAAGGTATTCATCACCGGCATCCTCGATTGGATAGCCCCGTCATGATCTTCCGTTACCCATTCTCCGTTCTGTCCCAGGTAGCGGCTCATAAGGCCATTATCAGTATTGCTCCATCCGTTACGGAGATTCTGTTGCTGGGCCTCTTTCAGGAAAGCCGCAACATCTTTACGTTGCAGCGGTTGTACCGCAGTATGCAATTCATCAGATAATTCGCCGGACAAGGCCTCGATCCGGCTCAGGTATGCCGCAGTGCCATCCTGTATTTCCACCAGACCACTCTGGGCAGTCGCCTTTACGGCAATCCCAAGGTACAGGCAGGACAGAAGTAAGGTGTATTTCATAGTCAGAGGTTTTGACTTTTTGTAAAAGATGCAATTTACAAAGAAAACCCGACGACTTGCATTTAATTAAAGGAGCCAGTGAGATAAGACATAGATCAGCAGTCCGACCAGTCCGCCGACGATGGTACCATTGACGCGTATAAACTGCAGATCCTTACCTACTTCTAGTTCCAGTTTCTCGCTCAGGTCGCGTCCCTGCCAGTTACCTACTGTATTGCTGATCAGGTCGCCGGCCTTATGCCGGTGTTTCATAATAGCCTTATAGGCATTGTACCGTATCCAGCCGTTGATCTTGTCAATAATAGCTTCATCTGACCGGAACGTATTGGCCAGATCATCAATCGTTTTGATCATATATAACTTCAGACCGGAGCGCTCATCATTCAATCCTTCTAACAGGCTGTCTTTAATGCTCCTCCATATATCTGCAGCCATGGCATCCGTTTTGGCGGAGGATAACAGATCTTCTTTCAATAACCTGAGTTCATTATGCCATTCCGTTTTTACTTTAATATCTTCTGCCAGCTGTAATAATTGCTGCTGTATATCCAGTCTTACCTGATGCTGTTTATTCTGCTCTATTTCTTCGAAATAACGGGCCAGACCATTGGTAATCTTTTTTGCGATCAGGTTGTCTACAAATCCCGGGATCAGCATAGAGCTCTCCTGTTTTACCCGGTCTTTTACCAGTGATTCATTCTCGGTAATATAGGTCTTTAACTTACCTGCAATAAAGCCCACAACCTTTTCCTGCGCTCCTTTTTCGACCAGGTAAGTAATGCCGTTCGACAACAGCAGGTTTACATTCAGCGTATGGATCAGCTCTTTTCCCTTCCGGGCAATAAGCTCAGCAATAAAAGCATCATCCAGTTCTGTAATGATCTTGCGCAACCAGTGGCTGATCTCATCCTGCAGTAATTTTTTATGCTGGGGCTTCTGCAGCCAGTCAGCTATATATTGCGCAATATTGAGTCGGCCGATATAAGGACGTATATTTTCTGCGGTAAGAAAGTTGTCTACCACAAAGTTTCCGAGATTGTCTCCAATGCGCTGTTTGCTGTTTTCAATCAGGTTGGTATGTGGTATGCGTATGCCCAAAGGGTAATGGAACAGGGCCGTTACGGCAAACCAATCGGCCAGTGCGCCCACCATTGCAGCTTCAGAAAAGGCCTTTACACAACCCAGCCAGGGCCAGGACTCATACTTGAGTAATAGGGTGGTGGTTACAAAGACCGCTGCCATAAGCAGGAAGAGGCCCGTGGCAAAAAACTTATATTTACGGAGCTGTATGCGTTTTTCTTCGTTGGTCATAGCTTGTTGTTTTAGGGACATCACGGATTAAGAAAAAAGCCAAAAGCCTTCAGGCTCCTGGCTTTCGTGGATTAATCTTTGTTTTCGATATTCCAGTGATCAAACAATAAGTTTAAATAATAGTTTTCTTTCTTGGTAATGATGTTGTCTGCCTTTGTCAGTTTTAAAGCAAACTCGATAAAGTCCAGTCGTTCTTTTTCTGTGGCATCATCATAAAAATCGTCCATGTACTGCATGAAATGATTTTCCCAGTCCTCTGGTTCCATCCTGCTGATCTTATCCATTTCCTTATCCAGGCTGATATGAAATGGGAATTCTTTAACCAGGTATTCGCGGATGATCATATCACCCTCCGGATTAAATTTAAAGTCAACAGCAGAAAGGATCATTAACAAGTGGTAGCCGGCAATAGTCTTATTCGTTCGTTGGTGTTGCATAATTAGTAGTAGAAATAGGAGTAAATCGGTGTTTGGTTTTTATATAAAGTTGTTCATGATCAGGTCAAGATCAGTATATTTAAGGTCAAAGCGTTTGGCAATATGCTGGTTCGTCACCATGCCCTTGTACAGGTACACGCCGTTACGGATACCCGATTTATTTTTCAGCAGGTAGTCGACCCCGCCTTTGCCGGCAATATCCAGTACGATAGGCATCAGTACATTACTGATCGCTCTTGAGGCCGTACGGGCTACACCGGAGGCAATATTGGGTACACAGTAGTGAATCACATCATATTTGGTAAATACCGGGTTATCATGTGTGGTAGGACGCGAGGTCTCTACGCAACCACCACGGTCGATGCTGACATCAATAATAACAGAGCCGGACTTCATCATACCCACCATCTCTTCTGTAATCACCAGTGGCGTTACCCCATTGATAGGCTTCAGCGCACCGATCACCACATCAGCTTTCGGGAGCACTTTCTTCAGCTCGTTAGGGTCAATGACAGAGGTGTACAGGCGCTGTCCTACATTATTCTGCAGGCGCATAAGGCGGTAGATAGAATTATCAAAGATCATCACATTCGCACCCAGTCCCAGGGCTGTACGGGTTGCCGATTCGCCCACGATACCCGCACCGATCACAACGACCTGTGCCGGCGGAACGCCGGAAATACCGCCCAGCAATACACCAACACCCCGATTAGAGGTACTCAGGTATTTAGCTGCCTCGATGATGGCAGAGCTACCGGCAATCTGGCTCATGGAGCGTACAATGGGATAGGTACCGCTATCATCCTTGATAGAATCAAAGGCAATGGCGATGATCTTTTTATTGACCAGCTGCTGCATCATGCCTGCCTTCAGAAAGGGCAGGTGTATAGGGGAGATGACAACCTTTCCCGCTTGCAGCAGGCAGATCTCCTCTTCCGAAATCGGAGCAGATTTAATTACAATATCTGACTGGAATACCTCGGCCTTATCATAAGCGATTTTGGCACCGGCTTCACTGAAATCTTTGTCGGAATAGTAGGCGTGCTCGCCCGCATTATGTTCTACCACTACTTCATGTCCGTTCTGGATCAGTACAGATACCGCATCGGGTGTTAATGCGATCCTGTTTTCGGAAAAAGTATCTTCTTTAGGAATCCCAATAAAGAGCTGTTTCTTTCTCGGAATTATTTCGATGGTCTCTTCTAAAGGGATGTACGAAAATGAAGAAGAAATTTTTACCCTGGTAGACATAGTTTATGTAAGTGTATTAGGGATTAAAAGTAAGGTTCTGTCTGTAATATAGCAAATATTTTATGTAAATTTAAATTATTTACAACAATTTGTTTGTCGGTAAAATAATACCTTCGCAAGACACTAAAGACTAGTTCCTTTGCTCAAATTAACCCAAAGCCAAAAGCTGCTTCAGAAACTGTCGCCGCAACAGATACAATTTATAAAACTGTTGCAGGTGCCCACTGCGAACCTGGAAGAAAAAATTAAAGAAGAACTGGAAATCAACCCTGCATTAGATGTGGGAGCAGCACCCCAGGAAGACGATCCATACCACCTGTCCGATCAGTATGATAAGGACGGAGAACCGGTATCGCAAGAGTCTTCGGGAGAGGATAGCCAGACCGAAGATATTTCAGATTACCTGATGGACGAATCGGATAATATGTCGGACTATCACGTGCGGGAGCATGGAGATGACGATGATGACAGCCGTGAAGTACCCATCCGGGAGGAATCTACTTTTCACGAATATTTACAAAGCCAGGTTGGGCTGCTGGATCTTACAGAAACAGAACAGCAGGTAGCAGAGCAAGTGATCGGCAGTATAGACGATGACGGCTATCTGCGCAGAGATGTCATGAGCATTGTCGATGACCTTGCTTTTAACCGCAATATATATGTTACGGAGGCAGATGTAAAACGCATCCTTAAGTTTATACAGGAATTTGATCCTGCCGGTGTCGGCGCTTCTGACCTGCAGGAATGCCTTTTGCTGCAGCTGGATAAAATGACGGCAACCAATAGTGCCGCCAAAGTGGCCAAAGTCATCCTTACCGATTATTTCGAAGAGTTTACCCGCAAACATTACGACCGTATACGCCAGCATTTATCGCTGGATAATGAAGCCTTTAAAGAAGCTATACAGGTGATCCTGAAACTGACGCCGAGACCGGGCATTGCCTTCTCCAATGGCTCAAAAGATAATGGATATATCATTCCAGACTTCTTTATCCATAACAATAACGGAGTGCTGGAGTTAACCTTAAACTCACGTAATGCGCCGGAGTTAAGGGTTTCGGAAGAGTATAAAGATATGCTGAAGACATATGAAGACGGCTCGCTGAAAGACAAAAAAACAGAAAGAAGCGGTCATGTTCATCAAGCAGAAAATAGATTCTGCCAAATGGTTTATTGATGCCATCCGTCAGCGCCAGCATACATTATTATATACCATGAAAGCGATAATGGATTACCAAAGGGAATATTTCCTTTCCGGCAATGAATCTTCTCTGCGTCCGATGATCCTGAAAGATATTGCAGATAAGATAGGCATGGATATTTCTACCGTAAGCCGTGTGGCCAATAGCAAGTATGTACAGACCGAGTATGGCACTTTCCTGCTGAAGTATTTCTTCTCGGAAGCCATTACCACCGATTCCGGCGAGGAGGTGTCTACTTACGAAGTGAAAAACCTGATACAGGATTTTGTGGTCAATGAAGATAAACATAGCCCTCTTTCTGATGAGAAACTGATGGAAATGTTATCTGAAAAAGGCTTTCAGGTAGCACGCAGAACAGTAGCCAAATACCGTGAGCAATTGCATATACCGGTGGCCCGTTTAAGGAAGCTGGCATAATCAGATAAAATTCAAAACTCAACAATCAACATGAGCTAGCCTGATTCAGGTTAGCTC
>Ga0256898_1000224_pt1 | contig 23784 bp, 28 predicted proteins | sample MC6MC0686MT_FD_186333 | JGI IMG/M metagenome (GOLD analysis project Ga0256898, IMG submission 186333) | Metatranscriptome of enriched soil aggregate microbial communities from Iowa State University, Ames, United States - MC6-MC0686-MT... | ecosystem: Environmental > Terrestrial > Soil >... | reverse complement strand
CTCTCGCCGCCCTATGGCGAGGAAGCCAGCGAGGCCCTCGAGCTCCTCGGGCATTCACCCATCCAGCTGTTCCGGGTGTGGGCCCGCCGGCCCGAGCTCGCCCGCTCCATCGCGGGCTGGGGAAGCTACTACTTCTCTCGGCGCTCCGCTCTCACTCTGCGCCAGCGCGAGCTGGTCATCGACCGGACCACCGCGCTGTGTGGCGCCGACTACGAGTGGGCCGTGCACGTCGCGGGCTTCGCCGAGAAGGCAGGACTCGACGCGGCGCAGCTCTCGTCGCTCGCGGATGGAAGGCCGACGGACGACTGCTGGCACACCACCGATCGTGCCGTGCTCGAAGCGGTCGACGAGCTCCATGCGACCTTTGACCTATCCGACGACACCTGGGCGAACCTGGTCGCTGTCGCCGATGAAGATGCCGCACTCGATCTGGTCTTGGTCTGCGGTTGGTACCACGCCATTTCCTTCGCCGTCAGAGTGCTCCGCCTGCCCCTTGAGCCCGGCACCGAGCCGATCTCCACACACTGATCTAAGCCAGATGCACTCATCCCAACACTGGAGGTTCCATGCCCAAGGGCTATTGGGTCAGCGTCTATCCCGCAATTGAGGACCCCGAGAGGTTCGACACCTACAACGAGCTGGCAGGCCTGGCGGTCAGGGCCGCGGGCGGGCGAGTGCTCGCGAGCATCGGCAGCCGGATCGAAGCGCACGAGGCCGGGATCTCCGAACGCGTCGTTCTGATCGAGTTCGACAGCTTCGAGCAGGCGGTCGCCGCGCGAGCGAGTGCGGCGTATCAGAAGGCGCTGGCCGCGCTCCCCGACAGCTTCGAGCGCGATTTCCGTATCGTCGAAGAACTCGAGCGCGGTCAATGAACGCTGCGCGTCGGTGTTCTCGCACTGCAGGCTGACGTACGCGAGCAGGCCGCCCTGCTCGCGGAGCTCGGTGCCGAGGTCATCCTGATGCAGCGGCCGGAGGAGCTCGCGGACGTCGGCGGCCTCGTGATCCCGGGCGGCGAGTCGACGGTGCTCGACAAGCTCTCACGCATTTTCGGCCTGCAGGAGCCTGTCCGCGCGGCCATCGCCGAGGGGATACCGGTGCTCGGCACCTGCGCCGGGCTGATCATGCTCTCGAACGAGCTGGTCGACGGCATCGAGGGCCAGCAGATCTTCGGTGGCATGGATGTACTCACCCGCCGCAATGCCTTCGGTCGTCAGATCGAGTCCTTCGAAGCGGAACTGGAGGTGCCTGAGCTCGGAGACGCTCCCGTGCGCGCCGCGTTATCCGAGGGCCGGTGGTCGAGTCGGTGGGGGCGGATGCCACGACGCTCGCCTCGCCGCCCGACGGGCGCGTGGTGGCGGCTGTCGACCATGTCGGGGTCGCTCATGCGGGAGACACCGCGCTGCGCCCGGATGTCTGCCCAGCACGAATAGGACCGACGCGACCTGGCCAGAGTTCGGTGATCGACGCTCCTGCGCGCAGCGATAGCCTGAATTGATGACGACGTTGATCTCGGTGGCGACTCCACGATTCTGGTGGCGGACGACGGCAGAGCAAGCCCTGCGCTGGGTTCCGCGGGATCCTGATACCGAGGATGGCAGACAGCGTCATCCGGATCGTGATGATCAGCGTTGGGCCCTCATCGCTTCGACGGTGACGCAAGTCGGTGATGCGCTGGCCGCTGGAACGTGGACTGTTGATCCAGAGTTCGAGGACCGGGGATTCGTCGAACTCGACAGGTATCCGGGAGAGCTCACGCGAACCGAGCAACACATCGTTTCGGCATGGTTTCGTTCGTCTGAGGCGGTGCAGTTTGATCCGTGGTTCGAACCGTTGACCAATGGTCGTCATCGGTTGTGGGCGACGATGTCGCATTTGGGACTGCCCCCACTTCGGTTGACTCGTGGGGTTGAGTGGTTCAGGCCGCGTGTGCGGTCTGGTTGATTGTCTCAAACTCGACCGGGGTGAGCTTTCCGAGGCGTCGTTGCCGGCGCTTGCGGTAGTAGGTCCGCTCGATCCAGGTCACGATCGCCAATCGGAGTTCCGCTCGGGTTGACCAGCGTTGCCTGTCGAGGACGTTCTTCTGCAAGAGGGCGAAGAACGACTCCATCGCAGCGTTGTCGCCGTACGCCCCAACGCGGCCCATCGAACCACGTAACCCATTGTGCGAGAGTTCATGTACGAACCTACGTGATCGAAACTGGCTCCCTCTGTCGGAGTGGACGATTGTTCCAATCGGGTCGCGTTGGTCGACTGCATTACGCAACGCCGACACCGCCAACGAGGCCTTCATGCGAGAGTCGATCGAGTAGCCGACGATCTTGTTCGAGTACACATCCTTGATCGCGCAGAGGTAGATCTTGCCCTCGTCGGTGCGGTGCTCGGTGATGTCGGTCAGCCAGATCTCGCTAGGCCCCCCAGCGGCGAACTGGCGGTCGACGATGTCGTCGTGGACAGGCGGGCCGGCTCTTCTGTTCAGGCCTCGCTTCTTCGAGAACACCGACCAGGCCGGGCTCGGATGGACGAGACGGCCAATCATTGCGTCGCCCAGAACGGGCTGAGCAATCTGTGGTTCGACTTCGACACGAATTTCACACAGCCGATGGACGTGGTGTTGCGGGACCCGGTGATCCACAAGGCTCTTGCCGAGCCAGGGATCAGCGGCGAGATTCCCACGGCGCCGGTGCACATCTATAACGGTGTCACCGACGAAGTAAACCCTATCGCGCCGGTAGACGAGCTCGTATCGAGCTACTGCAGTGGGGGAACGCCGGTCACCTATCGGCGCGAGGAGTTTCCGCCGCGGCCGATCCCGCAGGCGATGTCGACGCACGCGGTGGTTCTGGCGACCGGTGCCTTCGAGGCCTTCGCATGGCTCAAAGATCGCATGGACCGTACTGCGCCAAAGCCGTCCGGATGTGACATCCAGACCGTACCGACAACGTTGCTCACGCCGCAGGCACTGGGCGTTCTCAGTCCGTCGTACATCGGCAACGTCCTGCTGGCCGCGATCGGGGTGCCGATCGGTTCCGGTCGCTGATGCGCCGACTACTCAGGCCGGGGATGTCCGAGGGCGTGACGGCTTCGGTGGTCAATCGACCGTCACGGTCAGTGAGGGTTTGTCGCCGTCCTGCGCGTCTGTTTTGGCGAGGTAGGCCCACATGTCGTCGACCATCGGTTGCATCAGTAACTGGCCGAATTGGCTGACCATTACGCCGATCACCTGTGTCGATTCCGGGCGATGCGTGGAGGCGACACCACTTGCGCGGAGCTTGGAGACTTCGCTGCGGCTGAGTTCGGTCAGTCGTTCCAACAGCTGGCTGCCCCCGCCTGGTTCGAGCACCGATCGGCGTACGTAGTCCATCACCTCCGGGTGGGTCCGGAGCATCTGTTGGACAGCGCTGTCGCGCGCCGCCGTTATCTGCGCGGGGGTGCCCTCGTCGGGAGCCTGCGCGATGGCCTGTGCGTAGTAGTCGACGACGAGTTGTTCCACGACGGCTCGTAGACCGTCCTTCGTTTTGAAGTGGTGTTGCACCAGACCCACGGTGACCCCGGCGGCCGCGGCAACGGCCCGCATCGAGACGCGGTCTTCTCCATGCGCGGCATACAGATCGAGGGCGGCGTTGCGAATCCGCGCCTTTGCCGTCAGGTCATCGTTGTTGGCGCGGGGGTCAGTCACGGGTATCGCCTCCTGTTGCCCAAATGCTAACGCGGGGACAGCCGATTCGTACAGTCGTACAGTTTACCGTACATGCGTAGGCTTCGAGTGCGCCGCACTCGCTGAAAGAGTCAGCCGCGGTCCAAGCAGCCAATGCCAGTCTTTGTCGAATCGAGGCCGGGTAGGGGTCCGGATAGCATCACGAGCACCTGCTCGGCCACGTCGTCCGGCGTCACCGGCCCGTCGGGGTCGTACCAACGGAAGAGCCCGGTGAGCATGGTGAGAGCCAGGTTGGCAAGCACTGTGGTGGCAACCCTGGGCTCGAGCGACTCGCTGCCCAGGTAGGCGTCGATGAGTAGTGCGAACTCATGACTGACCGTGTGCGACCAGCTGCGGAAGGTGTCGAGCGAATGCTCGGACAGTTCCTGCTGCTCACCGAAGACGATGTTGTAGTAAACCCGTTTGCTCGTCGCGGATTCGATGTGCAACCGAACCACCTGCCGGATCTTCTCGCGCGGCGATAGCGGACCGTTCTGTAGTTCCTGGAGCCTCTCGCCGAGCTCCTCGGTAACGAGCGCGACCATCTGATCAAGCAGCCATGCCTTGCTCTCGATGTACTTGTAGACGGTGGGCCGCGAGATGCCGGCTTCGAGACAGATGTCGTCGATGGTCGAGTTCCGGTAGCCCTTCGACTGAAATACCCGGGCGGCAGCGTCCACGACGTCGGCCGTGGTGGTGGCCCGTTGCCTCGCCATGCGCGCCCTTTCACGATTCGGTCCGCTGCAGATTACTCGGTTCGCTGCGGCGATGAACAACGCGCTCGGGACCCGTTCCGGTGCGCTGATTCCCAGACCGCCTCAAAGTGTCGAAATCTCCTCTTGACGTCCAGCCATCACTATCTATACTAACTGACTAGTTAACGAATTTCCTCCGCGGCGTGGACCACAAGGCCGACATGGTCATGACCGGCGGACTCAACGCCTACTTCGAAGGAGATCGAGAACGTGATCGAAAGACATCCCGGCGCCTCTGCAGTGGCGGTCGGCGCCGCCACGGCGCAGGACCGGTGAGCGCTGTGACGAACGACGAACTGGCCGACTTCACCGACAGCGTGCGGGGCTTGGCCCGCAGCCGCTTCCTGGACGGATATATGGCGCGCGCCAAGTCCGACGTGTACTCGCGCGACACCCTGAAGACCCTCGGGAAGAACGGCCTGCTCGGATTGTGTGTGCCCGAGGATCGTGGTGGTCAGGGGGCGCGATTCCAGGCCCTCGGCATCGCGTGCGAAGAGATCAGTTACGCCGACTCCGGCTGCGGCTACCAGGTATTCGCGACCAACGTGATGGCCGACCTGCTGGTCAAGTTCGCCGCACCCGAGGTCGTCGACCGCTGGCTCGCCCCGGTGATCGAGGGCGAGGTGGTCTGCGTCATCGCGCTGACCGAACCGGGCTCCGGCTCCGACGCGCAGTCGTTGACCTCGAAAGCCGTGGCCGTGGAGGGCGGATGGGAACTGTCGGGCGAGAAGACGTCGATCACTCAGGCGCCCGACGGCGAACTCGCGATCATCGTCGCGAGGGAGGGCACGCAGATCAGCGCGTTCGTCGTGCCCATGGACTCGCCCGGGGTATCGGTCCAGCGATTCGAGGACCCCGGTTTCCGGGCTGTCGGCCGCGGGTCGATCACGATGGACCGTGTCTTCGTGCCGCAGTCTCACCGCCTCGGGCAGGGCGGCAAAGGTTTCGGTCTGATCATGGGCGAGTTCGATCTGACGCGCACCCTGATCGCCTTCATGGTCGTGGGAATCGCCCAACGGGCCATCGACCTGACGATCGAGTACATCAAGATTCGCAACAGCTTCGGGCGGCCGCTGAGCCACTACCAGGGCGTCACCTTCCCGATCGCAGAACACCTCACCCATCTCGCAGCCATCCGGGCGCTGGCGCGCGAGGCGTTGGAGGCCCGCACCGAAGGTTGGCCACACACCGTGCAGGCGGCGATGCTCAAGTGGTGGGCTCCGCAGGTCGGTTTCCAGGCGGTGCAGGACTGCGTCGTGCTCCACGGCCACCTCGGGTGGTCGGAGGAGATGCCCCTGCAGTCGCTCCTGCGCGATATCTCCGGTTTCCAGATCGGGGACGGCACGCCCCACATTCAGAAGCTGATCATCGCGCGAGCCGCTATAGGCAACGAGGTCATGGGCCGACCGGCCACCCGAAAAGGACCGACCGAACAAGAAGATGGAGAAGCATGAAGATCGACAACGCCGTGGCCATCGTGACCGGTGGCGCGTCCGGGCTGGGCGAGGCAGCAGCGCGACGACTGCTCGATCTCGGCGCACGCGAGGTTGCCGTGTTTGACCTCGACGACGAGCGTGGAGCCGTCCTCGAGGACGAGCTCGGCAAGGGCTACCGGTACCACCGGGTCGACGTTAGCCAGCTCGACCAGGTCGAGGCCGCAGTCGCAGAGGTCGAGAAGGAGCAAGGAGCGGTTCACATCGTTGTCAACGCCGCAGCAGTCCCGGCGCCGGCCAAGCTGCTGAGCAGTCGAGGGCCTCTGCCGATGGAGGTGTTCGACAAGGGCATCAAAGTAAATCTGTACGGCCCGATCCACGTCATGCGAAGTGTGGTGCCCGCGATGTCGACCGCCGAGCCGACGTCCGACGGTGAACGCGGCGTCATCATCAACGTGTCCTCGGGTGCGGCGTGGGAGGGGCAGATCGGCCAGGTCGCGTACAGCGCCTCCAAGGCTGCCCTCGTCGGCCTGACCATGCCCCTCTTCCGCGAGCTCGCCGCATACGGAATCCGCGTGATGACGGTGGCGCCGGGTGCGTTCGACACGCCGATTTACGCCCACGTTCCGCCGGCGCTCAAGGAGGGGCTCGCTGCCCAGTCGTTGTTCCCCAAGCGGCTGGGCGATCCGGCGGAGTTCGCGATGTTGATCGAGGAGATCGTGCGGAACCCCATGCACAACGGGCGTTCGATTCGCCTGGATGCCGGCATGATCCTGCGCCCATCATGAGCCCAATCTCTGCCACGTCGGTTCCACTCCGGGAGGGACTGTTCGGGGAGACCGACGCAGGTCCCACGTTGATGGCCAGCCACTGTGCGCAGTGCGACCACACCGCGTTCCCGCGCGTCGACCGCTGCACCAACTGCCGTGCCGACGACCAGGAGACCGTGGAGTTCGGGGGCGAGGGGAAGTTACTGTGCGCGACTGTCGTGTACATGGGAAACGGCCGCTTCTCTCCTGGCTACAGCGTCGGCTACGTGACTATGCCACCCGGCCTTCGAGTATTCGGCCAGCTCGCTTTCAGTGGCACCGAACCGCCCATGCCAGGCACGCCGATGCGGCTCGAGATCGCCCCGCTGTGGCGCGAAGGCAAGCACGACGTACTCGCCTACCGCTTCATGCCGGCGGAGGAAGGGAATTCACACCATGCGTGAAGTCTTCGTCATCGGAGTGGGGCAGAGTGACTTCGGCAAGACTCCAGATCGCAGCATCTCCGAGATTGGTGGTCCGGCCGCGCGGGCTGCCATCGCCGACGCGGGCATAGACTCTTCCGACCTGCAGGCCGTGTTCTCCTCGCGGGTCTACGACGCCATGATCACGAGTCAGACGATCATGAAGGAACTCGGCGTCACCCGCATCGAGATGGTCAACGTGGAGAACGCGTGCGCCGGCGGATCGACCGCGATTCGCAGTCTCTACAAGGACATTGCCGCAGGCTTCGTCGATGTCGGTATCGCCATCGGGGTCGAGTCCATGACGACGAGCCCGATCGCCGGGAAACTGATTCCACCGGACAAGGACGACCTCGACGGGCAACTCGGCCTCAGCATGCCGGTCCTCTTCGCACTTCAGGCACAGCGGCTGATGGCGACCCACGGCGCGACCCGCGAGGACTTCGCCCAATTGTCGGTGAAAGCCCACGATGCGGGCGCGCTGAATCCGCGGGCGCAGTACCGTAAGCGCATCACCGTCGACGAGGTGCTGGCCTCGCGGATGATTGCCGATCCCATCACTTTGTTGCAGTGCTGTCCCAACACCGATGGTGCTGCCGCGGTGGTGATGGCCTCGGCAGAGGTGGCGAAGAAGTATACCGAAGTGCCGGTGCGCGTCGCCGGATCGTCTTTGGTCTCGGGTGATTACGACTTCCGGCGCGCCGACCTCACCACGTTAGAACTCGGCGCGCGCGCCGCGGCCCAAGCCTACGAGCAGGCCGGTGTCTCCCCGGCCGACGTCGATGTCGTCGAGTTGCACGACGCGTTCGCGAGCGAGGAGATCGTCCATTACGAGGATCTGGGGCTGTGCGCTCGTGGGGACGGCGTCGGGCTGCTTCGCTCCGGTGCCACCTCGCTGGGAGGGCGGGTGCCGGTGAACCCCAGCGGTGGGCTTCTGTCGCTGGGCCACCCGTTGGCCGCCTCGGGTGTCCGGGTCATTTGCGACATCACCGACCAACTGCGTGGACGCAGCGGCGCGAGCCAGGTGCCCGGGGCAAAGGTCGGGCTCGCTCAAATGCTGGGTGGGGTGGCCACGGGCCTCGATGCCGGTGCCGCGAGCGTGCACGTCCTCACGGTTTAGCGAAGCCAACGAAGATATTGCAAATCGCTTTACATTTGCATGGTGTGCTGTACGTTTGTATAGCAGGAAGGAGTTATCCATGTCGCAGCGCGGACCTCTGCACGGTGTGCACGTCGTATCGCTCGCCATCAATCTGCCGGGCCCCCTCGCTGTCGCGCGGCTGCGAGCACTGGGCGCGACGGTGACCAAGGTCGAGCCGCCGACCGGCGACCCGCTACAAGCAGTGGTACCGGCGTGGTACGCGGAACTCTCCGAGGGGCAGCGGGTAATGACCCTCGACCTCAAGGAGCCGGGCGATCGGGCGGTGGCGGCACGCGAACTGTCGAACGCCGACCTCCTGCTCACCGCCCAGCGGCCCTCAGCCTTGGTCAAGCTCGGCCTCGATGAGCTGACTGCGGCCAATCCGCATCTGTCGCACGTCGAGATCGTCGGACACGATAGGACTGCGGCAGAGCAGCCCGGACACGATCTCACCTATCAGGCCGTACACGGCACGCTGCAGCCGCCGACGATGCCGACTGTCCCGGTGGCCGACCTCCTCGGCGCCGAGCGTGCAGTCACCGCAACCCTGCTCGCCCTGCGCACCGCCGCGGAAACCGGTGCGGGACAACACGAGCGAATCGTACTCGAACAGGCGGCCTCCGATGCCGGCGCCGCCGTGCGGCACGGCCTGACCGGGGCGGGGGCGCCGCTCGGCGGCGCACATCCCGGTTACCGGATCTATTCCAGCGCCGACGGGTATGTCGCCCTGGCCGCGGTCGAGCCGCACTTCTGGGCGCGTACCCGCGAGGGCCTCGGCGTCGAGGGCACTCACGAAGAACTCGAACGGGCGTTTGTGTCCAGGCCGACGCGTGAGTGGGAAGAGCTTGCGGAGCGTCTCGACATTCCCCTGATCGGAATCCGCAATCCAGCACAAAGCAATTCAGCACAACGCAATTCAGTACAGCGCAACTCAGTACAAGGGGCCTTGCAATGACCATTCGTGACGCCGTGATCGTCGGCGCAGTCCGAACCCCAGTGGGTCGCAGCGGAGGGGCGCTCAGCGCATGGCACCCGGTGGATCTGCTCGGGCAGACGCTGCGGGAATTGGTGGCCAGGAACGGCGTTGACCCTTCCGCGATCGAAGACGTCATCACCGGGTGCGTCATTCAGCACGACGTGCAGTCGGCAAACCTGGGACGGCACGCGGTCCTCGCCGCAGGCCTGCCCGACTCGGTCCCGGCGGTGACGATCGACCGGCAGTGCGGTTCGGGCCAGCAAGCGGTTAGCTTCGCCGCGCAGGCGGTGATGGCCGGCTCGCATGACCTGGTGATCGCCTGCGGTGTCGAGTCGATGTCGCAGACGCCGATGCCGGCGGCATTCCTGCCCGGCGCACCCCTCGGCCCGCAGTACAGCCCGCGCGAACTCGACCGCTACGCCGGCGGGCTGGTGGCGCAAGGTGCGGCGTCGGAGCTGATGAACCAGAAGTTCGACCTCAGCAGGGAAGCGCTGGACGCCTTCAGTGCTCGCAGTCACGAGCGCGCGCACGCCGCGACGCAGGCCGGGAAGTTCCGCGACCAACTGGTGCCGATCACCGCCGATCCCGCCGACCCGCACGGGCCGGTCATCGACGCCGACGAAGGCATCCGCGAACACATCGACCCGGCGAAGATGGCGAGCCTGAAAGCAGTCTTCGGCACCGACGGCCGGACCACCGCAGCCAACTCGTCACAGATCAGCGACGGCGCGGCCGCACTGCTGATCGCCGACCGCGAGTACGCCGAGCGCAACGGCCTCGTCCCGCGGGCCCGGTTCCGGGCGCTGTCGGTGGCCGCGGCCGACCCGGTCCTCCAGTTCACCGCGATTCTCGACGCCACCCGCAAGGCACTGATCCGCAGCGGGCTGACGGTCGAGGAGATCGACCTGTTCGAGGTCAACGAGGCGTTCGCCGGTGTGCCGCTGATGTTCGCGCAGGAGTTCGGCGTCCCCGACGACAAACTCAACGTCAACGGCGGGTCGGTCGCGATCGGTCACCCGCTGGGCTCGACGGGGGCGCGCATGCTCACCGATCTGCTGTGCGAGCTCGAGCGCAGCAACTCTTCGCTCGGACTGCAAACCATCTGCGAAGCCACCGGCACCGCCAACACCACCATCCTCGAACGAATCTAGGAGCCCCATGAGCCACCAGGTCGTGAAGGGCCTGCCGTCCACGCACGGTGACCACTATCAACTCAATACCACCAACATCATCCGGCACGCGGCGCGGACCTACCCCGAGCAGGAGATCGTGTACCGCACCGCCGATGGCGGCTGGGACCGGTACTCCTACGCCGACGCGTACGCTCGAATCCAACGTTCCGCCAACGCATTGCGCTCGATCGGTGTGAGTCCGGGCGATGTGGTCGGCGTCCTCGACTGGAACAGCAGGCGACACTTCGAGCTGTACTGGGCGATCCCCGGGCTGGCCGCGGTGATGCTGCAGATGAACCTACGTCTGGCGCCCGAGGACCTGGCGTACGTCACCGGGCACAGCGATGCCTCGCTGGTTCTCGTCGACGAGTCGCTGCTTCCGGTTGCCGAGGCGCTGGCACCGCATACGCCGAACGTACAGACGTGGGTCGTGATGACCGACAAGCCGATGGCCGACATCAGCACCACGCTTGCGAACGTGGTGCACTGGGACGATTTGCTGGCAGCAGCCGAGCCGGAGATCGACTGGCCGGTCGTCGACGAAACCTCCACCTACAGCGCCTGTTACACCACCGGCACCACCGGCAGGCCCAAGGGCATCTACTACTCCCATCGCGGCATCTGCCTGCACACCCTGGCCGAGGCTGGCGGGCTGGGGATGAGCCGTGACGACGCCGTCATGCTCATCACCCCGATGTTCCACGGCTCCAGCTGGGGCCTACCGCAGGCCGCTACCTACTGTGCCGCGAAAATCGTGCTGCCCGGCCGCTACGTCGCCGAGGACACCTCGGTGCTGGTCGATGCGATGATCGCGGAGCAGGTCACCGTTGCCAACGGTGCGCCGGCGATCTTCCAGCCGATGATGAACTACATCAAGACGCTTGCCGTGGCGCCGGACTTCTCCCGGGCGCGGCTGCTGTCCGGTGCCACCGAGCCGCCGCTGTCGCTGATGCGCGACTTCCACGACATCACTGGAGCCGACGTCATCCACGCGTACGGCGCCACGGAGACTACGCCGCTGGTCGCGGTGAACCGAGATCTGAAACCCTCGCTGCGCGGTGTGATCTCCGACGAGGAGAAGTGGGATCTCAAGCGTAAGCAAGGTTTGCCAGTCAACGGCATCGACATCCGGATCGTCGACGCCGAAGGCAACAACCTGCCGCACGACGGTGAGAGCCAGGGCGAGGTGCTGCTACGCGGACCGTGGATCATCGAGCGCTATCACAAGCTCGACGACGACGCGAACAAGTTCCTCGAAGGCTATTGGCGCAGTGGCGATGTCGGGACGATCGATCCGAACGGCTACCTTAAGATCACCGACCGTATCAAGGACATCGTCAAGTCCGGTGGCGAATGGATCTCCTCGATCGACATGGAGAACGCGCTCGTTGCTCACCCGAAGATCGTGGAGGCAGCGGTCATCGGTGTACCGCACCCGAAATGGCAGGAACGCCCGGTGGCGCTCGTCGTGACGACGGACGGGCAGGAACTCCCGCTGGAGGAGATCCACGAATTGCTCGCCGGGGCATTCGCTAAATGGCAACTGCCCGAAACCGTCCTCTATCAGGGGAAACTGCCCCGCACCAGCGTCGGCAAGCTCGACAAGAAGACCATGCGCGCTGCGCACTCCACCATCTACGAGGACGCCTGATGAACCCTGACAACGCCCCGCTGCGCGCGACCCGCGACGGCCACCTCCTAATCCTCGAGATCAACCGCCCCAAGGCTCGCAACAGTTTGAACGAGGCGGTGCTGACCGCGTTGAATGCCGAGCTCACCGCGGTCCGGCACGACGACACGATCCGGGCCGTCGTGCTCACCGGCGCCGACGGAATCTTCTGCGCCGGAGCCGATATCACTAACTTCGATATCATCCGCGAGCAGTCCCTGCTCGGTGAGCGTGCCGCGCTGGGCGGCAGCATCTGGGCCGACCTGGGCAGGTTCCCCAAGCCGGTCATCGCGGCCGTCGAGGGCCTCGCTCTCGGCGGCGGCTGCGAGTTGGCGCTGGCCTGCGACATTGTCATCGCCGGCGAGTCGGCCAGATTCGGTGTGCCGGAGGTCAAGCTCGGCGTGATCCCCGGCGGCGGCGGAACCCAACGGCTGGTGCAGGCTGTCGGCAAGTCCAAGGCGATGGCACTGTTGCTCACCGGCGACTTTCTGTCCGCCCAGCGGGCGTGCGCGGCGGGCATCGTCGCCGAGACAGTCCCGGACGGCACCGCCCTCGACGTGGCCACCGCGATGGCACAGCGGATCGCTGCCAACTCTCCGCTCGCGGTGGCGCTGGCCAAAGATGCAGCCCTGCAGGCCCTGGAAACCTCTCTCGCGCAGGGCCTTGAGCACGAGAAGCGCAACTTTCACGTTGCCGTCAATTCCGCGGACAGCCGCGAAGGCCAGGCCGCGTTCCTCGGCAAGCGCGCCCCTGAATTCAGCGGAAAGTAGGACCGATCATGAGCGAACTGTTCCCCGATTACCGCTCTCCGTGGGAGACTGACGACCAGGCACTGCTGCGTAAGCACGCTGCGGAGTTCTTCCGTAAGGAAGCGACCCCGAACCAGGAACGCTGGGCCGCCCAGCATCAGGTGGACCGCGAGTTCTGGATCAAGGCGGGTGCAGCGGGACTGCTATGCCTCGACATCGACGAGGCCTTTGGCGGCGGGGGCGGCAACTTCGGCCATGAGGCGATCGTCCAGCAGGAAATCTCGTATGCACTCGACACGGCGTTCGGGTTCTCTGTGCATTCGACGATCGTCGCGCACTACGTCGCCGCCTACGCCACTGAAGAGCAGAAGAAGCGCTGGCTGCCGAAATGCGCGAGCGGCGAGAGCGTCCTGGCAATCGCGATGACCGAACCCGGGACCGGCTCGGACCTGCAGGCAGTGCGGACCACGGCGGTGCGCGACGGTGACCACTACGTGATCAACGGGTCCAAGACGTTCATCTCGAACGCGTCGCACTGCGATCTGCTCGTCATCGTCGCCAAAACGGACCCGACTCGCGGTTCCCACGGCATCTCGCTACTCGTCGCGGAGACGGAGAACCTGCCGGGGTTCGAGCGCGGACGGGTGCTGAACAAGATCGGTCAACACGGGCAGGACACTCGCGAGTTGTCCTTCATCGACATGAAGGTGCCGGCGGCGAACCTGCTCGGCGGCGTCGAAGGACAGGGCTTCTACCAATTGATGGGTCAGCTGCAGCGTGAGCGGTTGATCCTCGGGATCAGCGCTGTCGCAGTCGCCGAGGCCGCGGTGACGGAGACGATCCGCTATGCCAAGCAGCGCCACGCCTTCGGCAAGTCGATCATGGATTTCCAGAACACGAAGTTCGTACTCGCCGAGTGCAAGACCGATGTGTTGGCAGGCAAGACCCTGATGGACCACTGCATCCAGCGTCAACTCGACGGCACCCTCGACGCTACGACCGCGTCGATGGCAAAGCTGTGGGGTAGTGACAAGCAGTGCGAGATCGTCGACCGCTGCCTGCAGGTCTTCGGCGGCTACGGCTACATGATGGAGTACCCGATCGCGCAGATGTACGCGGCGTCGCGCGTGCAGAAGATCTACGGCGGCACCAACGAGATCATGAAGGAACTGATCTCGCGCACGTTCTGATTGTTCGAAACAACAAGTCATAGAAAGACTTACAGGACTATGAGGATGATCCATTACGACGAGCCCGTGTCGCGGTACTGGCCGGAGTTCGAGGCGCAGACGAACGAGTTGCCCCGCGGCAACGGTGTCGGCAACGCGCGAGCGCTCGCCCGCATCTACGGCGCCGCCGCGGCCGACTCGGGCAAGCTTCCGATCTCGACGGATGTGCTGGGGCACCTGGCCGGCGAGGCACCCGCACCCGAGCGCGACGCAGTGCTCGGCATCGACACCCGCTACCACCTCGGTCTGCGGCAGTCCTCGCCACGACTGACGTTCGGTTCACCGGATCGACGGGCCTACGCCGCACCAGGCCTGGATAGCTCGCTCGGATTTGCCAACCGCACAACAGGAATCGGTTTCGGTTACACCATGAACCGGCTCAGTCTCGCACTGGATGACGCCGTGCGTTGTCGGAAACTCGAGCGTGCGGTGTTCGCCGCACTGTGACGGATCTCCATCGCATCAAACTGAAAATCATTGTTCGGCAACCTTTCCCAACAGGAGAATCACATGCAGATCGCAGGAACCACCGCACTCGTCACCGGCGGAGCCTCCGGGCTCGGACTGGCCACCGTCACCGCCCTGGTCAAGTCCGGCGCGCGGGTGGTCGTCATCGACCTGCCCACGCAGAACACCGATGCGCTGACCGCTCTCGGCGACGCGGTGCAGTTCGCACCCGCCGACGTCACCGACGAGGCGGCGGTCACCGAAGCTGTTGCCCTGGCCAACAGCGAGCAGTCCCTGCGTATTGCGGTGAATTGCGCGGGCACCGGCAACGCCATCAAGACCGTCGGCAAGAACGGACCGTTTCCGTTGGCCGACTTCGAGAAGATCATCAAGATCAATCTGATCGGCACCTTCAATGTCATCCGGCTCGCCGCGCACGCGATGTCGCAGAACGAGCCCATCGACGGCGAACGTGGCGTGATCGTCAACACCGCGTCGGTTGCCGCCTTCGACGGCCAGATCGGGCAGGCCGCCTACACGGCGTCCAAGGCTGGAATCGTCGGCGCCACGCTCCCCATCGCGCGTGACCTCGCATCCCTGCTGATCCGGGTCGACACCATCGCACCGGGCATGTTCCTGACTCCGATGGTCAACCTGCTGCCTGAAGCCGCTCTGGACTCGCTTGGTAAGCAGGTTCCGCATCCGAGCCGGCTCGGCGACCCCTCCGAGTTCGCTCAGTTGGTTGAGGCGATCGTGACCAACCCGATGCTCAACGGCGAAACCATCCGCCTCGACGGCGCCGTGCGAATGGCACCCCGGTGACAGTCGCCGACGCGACCCACCTCGGTCATGCGGGTCATCTGAAGTACGCAGAGGACCTGACCATCGGTCATGGCTTCAGCTTGGGCTCACACACGGTGACCGAAGCGGAACTCGTCGGCTTCGCCACCCAGTGGGACCCCCAGTGGTTTCACATCGACAAGCAGGCGGCCGGGGACGGCCACTTCGGTGGCCTGATAGCCAGCGGACTCCATACCCTGGCCATCCTGCAGCGACTGACGGTCGCATCGGCGGGCCGGCACTGGGCGACGATCGCAGGCCGCGGCATCCGGAATCTGCGGTTCCGCCGTCCGGTACAGCCAGGCGACGTGCTCACCGGCAACGTCGTTATCGACGACATCGTGTTCGACAGCCGAGGACGGGCCCTCGTCACCACCGACAGCACCGTGGTCAACGGCGACGGCCAGGTGGTGCTGACCGTTCTGATCGACGCCTACCTGCACGCACGCAGACATCAGCCACCCACCAACTGAGCACATTCGAATTCGGAGTCATCCATGTCAGAGGCATACATCATCGACGCGGCACGCACCCCGGTCGGCCGCCGCCGCGGCAGACTGGCCGCCGCCCACCCCATCGACCTCGCCGCCCATGTGATCGGCGCACTCGTCGAACGTCACGATTTCGACCCCGCATCGATCGACGACGTGATCCTCGGCTGCCTGGACAACATCGGGCCGCAGGCTGGCGATATCGCCCGCACCGCAGCGCTCGCCGCGGGCTTGCCCGAGACAGTGCCCGGTGTGACCATCGACCGGCAATGCGGATCCTCGCAACAGGCTGTGCATTTCGCCGCGCAGGCCGTGATGAGCGGCACCGCCGACCTCATCGTCGCCGGCGGGGTGCAGAACATGAGCCAGATCCCACTGATGTCCTCGGTCACCGTGGCCGAGGCGTTCGGCGTGCCCGACCCCTACTCAGCGAAGAAGTGGCAGGCCCGCTACGGCGACGAGACGATCTCGCAGTTCCACGGCGCCGAGATGATCGCCGAAAAGTGGGGCATCGACCGGGGGGCGATGGAACAGTACGCCCTGGAGAGTCACCGCCGGGCCCTGCATGCCATCGCCGACGGCCGATTCGCCGCCGAGATCGTCCCCTACGAGCAGATGACGACCGACGAAGGACCGCTCGCCGACACCACCCTAGAAAAGATGGCCGCGCTGCCGAGCCTCACACCGGGAGGGCGCTTGAGCGCTGCGGTCGCCAGCCAGATCTCCGACGGTGCCTCCGGCATGCTCATCGGCTCCACCGAGGCGGTACGCCGCCACAACCTGACGCCGCGGGCCCGGATCCATCACTTGACCGTGCTCGGCGCCGATCCGATCATGATGCTCGCCGCACCGATCCCCGCCACCGAACGGGCACTCGAGCGGACCGGCCTGCGCATCGACGACATAGACGTGTTCGAGGTCAACGAGGCGTTCGCCCCGGTCGTGATGGCGTGGTTGCAGGAGACCGGCGCCGACCCGGAACGGGTGAACCCCAACGGCGGCGCCATCGCCCTCGGCCACCCGATCGGGGCCACCGGCACCCGACTGATGACCACCATGCTGCACGAACTCGAACGCACCGGTGGACGCTACGGGTTGCAGACGATGTGCGAGGGCGGCGGACAAGCCAACGTCACCATCATCGAACGGCTCGGCTGATCCGATGCCGTCGACCGCAATCCGAACCGTGCTTGCCGGCCGCGTCCTTCACATCACGATCGACTGGCCCGACCGAATGAACTCCGTCGGCGTAGACGAGTTGATCGCACTCGACACTGCGATCCGCGGGGCGGAATCGGCCGGTGCGCGGGCGATCGTGCTGACGGGCGCGGGAAGAGCGTTCTGCACGGGCGCGGACCTGACCGCGGTTCGGGGCGAGGCCCCCGAGGTGATGATGGCCGCCGCGAACCGGGTGATCCGTGGCATCGTGTCCGCGCCGGTTCCCGTCATCGCCGCGGTCAACGGTCCCGCCGTCGGGTACGGAGTGGCGCTCGCGTGCGCCGCAGACCTCACCTACGCCGCCGAGAGCGCGTACTTCCTGTTGTCGTTCACCAGCATCGGGCTGATGCCCGACGGCGGTGCGACCGCGCTACTCGCCGCGGCGATCGGCCGGGCCCGGGCTACCGAATTGGCGCTGCTCGGGCAGCGGCTTTCCGCAACCGACGCCGCCCAGGCCGGATTGGTGGCCCGGACCCTGCCGGATGACCAGCTCGCAGCTCACGTCGAGGCTGTAGCCGCAAGGCTGGGAACCGGGCCGCGCCAGGCCCTGGAACTGACCAGACGGGCGCTCGCCGCGGCCACCCTGGGCCACCTCGATGGCGCCTTCGAGCGTGAACGAGTCGGACAGATCGAACTCTTTGCCACACCGGATTTCGCCGAGGGCGTCGAGGCCGTTCTCGCCAAGCGGCAACCCACATTTTCCTGACACCACCCGCTGACCAGAGGAGAAGATCATGGCAACCCTTTGTGGACAACTGACACTGAATGCGCGTCGCCATCCGGACCGGCCCGCGCTGATCTTCGAGGATGTCGAGCGCAGCTATGGGCAGCTCGACCGGGAGGTCAACCAGTACGCGAACGCGCTGCTGTCCCTCGGGGTGCGCAAGGGCGACCGGGTGGCGGTGTTCTCCCCCAACTCCGACCGTTTCATCCTCGCGCTGTACGGCGCGTTCAAGGTCGGCGCGATCGTCTCTCCGTTCAACCCGCGGGCAACAGCCCGGGAGTTAGCATACCTGCTCGAGGACTCCGGGGCGTCGGTGCTGCTGTTCGGTGGCGATACCGTCACGGCGGTTCGGAACCTGGCAAAGTTGGAGCAGACACCTGCTGCCCAGGCGCTCTCGCTGGACGGCGCGTCCGGTTTCGACGATTTCACGCACCTCGCGTCGAGCATGCCGGACAGCGCCCCAGAGGTCGACGTACGTGAAGACGACGATTGCCTGATCATCTATACGTCCGGTACCACTGGGAAACCGAAGGGTGCACTGTTCGACCACCACAGGTTGCTGTGGGTCGGTCACGCGGTGTCCGCGCTCGGCGTCAACTCCTTCGACCGCCACCTACACGTGGCGCCGATGTATCACTGCGCCGAGCTAGTGTTGTTCGTGCTCACCGGCTTCTCAATGGGCACCACCCACGTCGTGATGCCGGCATTCGAGCCCGCCGCCGTCCTCGACGTCCTCGAGCGACACCGGATCACCGTCTTCCTCGGTGTTCCGGCCATGTATCAGATGATGTTGGCGGTCCCCGACGTCGAGCGGCGCGATCTCTCACACTGGCGGCTCGGTGTCTTCGGTGCGGCACCGATGCCGCCGACCGCGGTCGCGAAACTCGTGACAACCTTCCCGGACGTCGGCTTCTTCCAGCTGTGCGGGCCGACCGAGGGCGGACCCACCGGCATCTACTCCACGCCTGACGAGGTCGCCGTCCGTCCGGATGCGACGGGACGCTGGCCGATCACGAACGCTGAGGTTCGGTTGGTAGACCTGGACGGCAACGACGTCCCGACGGGTGTGACCGGCGAGATCATCCTGCGCGGCGAAACCATCATGAAGGGCTACTGGAACAAGCCCGAGGCCACTGCCGAGACCATCCGGGACGGCTGGCTGTACACCGGGGACCTCGCCGTGCGCGACGCCGACGGTTTCATCACGATTGTCGACCGGCTCAAGGACATGATCATCACTGGCGGTCGCAATGTTTACTCCGTCGAGGTGGAGAACGCCCTTGCCGGTCACCCCGACGTCCAGGACGTTGCCGTTGTCGGCCGGCCCCACGACACCTTCGGGGAGACCATCGTCGCGATCGTTACGCCGGTTGCCGGTTGCGACGTGACACTCGATGGGTTGCGAACGTACGCAGGTGAGTACGTTGCGGACTACAAACTGCCCCGCGAACTGATCATCCGCGACATCCCCCGCAACCCATCGGGCAAGATCCTCAAAAACATTCTCCGCAAGGAGGTTCGAGAAGACTCCGCGCAACGCGCATAGACCGCCGGAGACTCCGGCACATTCGAGTTCCCGGGACCCGTCACCCGTCCGATGTGGGGTGGCGGCGTGCCCCAGCCCGCGCCACGGTTCAGCAGGACTGCCGACGCGCGCCGGTTCGCGATGGATTCGACGGCCCCTCGATCGGATCGACTGGATTCGGCAATCCTAATCCTGCTGGTGTGCAATAACATTGCGTCTCCTTGACGCGCTCGCCGCCCAAGAATTGGGGCAGTTCGCTGTGCGGGATCGCCCTGACCACGACGCAACAACCCTTCTCCAACGGAGTCCATCATGAGATTCTCATCTATCCTCCTGGTAGTTCTCGGAGTCCTGCTCATCGCGTCGGCCGATCACATGCCTTCTACGAGCAGTACTTCGACTTCGAGGTCGGCGCAGAGGCAGGGCCCACCCGCAGCGAGGAAACGGACATTCTCGTGGGGCCGGGTGTGCCCGTGAGCCTGATCGTGGGGTGAGTCTGCGGGCATCTCGTGGAGCTGTTGCAGTACGACGAGGTCCCGATGAACCCCGTCCCCCACGGCTTTCGCTCAGGCCCGCCGGCTTCTCGGTGACCGTGTCCGATATCGAGAAGGCCTGGGCGATCGCCGAGGAAGGTCGAATCACCATCACACCGAAGATTTTGGAAGTGATAGGTACGAAACTGTCTTTCGTGAGGGATCCCGACGGACACTACGTCGAGTTGATCGAGTAGGCCGTCCAGATGACCCAATGGGGCATCGCCATGTACGACGACGATCCGTGGGCGTCGCTCTACCCGAACTCCTACGGCGGCTCGACCGGAAACGGTGCAGGCTACGACAATCCGGCCATCGACGGCTTGCTCGACCGACTCGGCGCCATACCGACGCAGGACGAAGCACGGCCGATCCTCAGCGAGATCCAGACGGTGTTCACCGACGACGTGCCGATGCTGATCACAGGCGCCTACACGTATTCGACCTTCTGGTCCGACAAGGTTCACGGCGTCGTCCCCACCAGCAGGAGCGTACTCCTCCTCGACCAAGCGTTCCTCGCAGGCTCGTGAGAGAAGGGAATCATCATGACAACGAAACAGGACCGCCCCGTCGCACTGGTCACAGGTGCCAGCCGCGGGTTCGGACGTGCGGCCGCCCTCGCCCCCGCGCTCCGGGTACGGCGTGGCACTGACTGCTCGTACCGTGAAGGAAGGGGACGGCCGCGGGCACGATACCGCGACCACCGAGGAAGATCGCGAATACGTACTGGCCGGGAGCCTGGAATCGACGGCGCACCAAGTCGAGAGCGAATACGGCGTTCGCGCCCTGACGGTCCCGGCGGATCTGCTGGATGCGGAGTCCGTCACCGCCCCGGTCGACGAGGTAGCGCGGGTCGCGCAGGATCGACGTCCTCGTGAACAACGCGGCATACGAAGCCGTCGGCCTGATGGACCGCTTCCTCGACCTGCGATACGAGGACCTCGATGCCGTACTGCGCGGAGCACGCCATCAGCTCCTGCTGATCCAGCGCGCACTCCCCACCTGCTGGGTCAACCGCGGTCCTGTGTGATCTCCACCGGGTCGTCCGCGGGCGAGGCGGCTCCTCACCGGTCGGCCGGTGAGGGGGGGCTGGGGCGTTGCGCACGCGATGACGAAGGACGCGGTCCACGCTTCGGACCCGTCCTCCATGCGGAGTATTTCGATCGAGGTTTGCGGGCGTTCACGGTCCATCCGGGGTTCATGATCACCGGCCAGAGGCGAGCCTCGGGCGTGTACGAGCAGTTCGAGGAGGTCGGCGTGGTCTCCACCCCAGTGGAGGTACCGGGCGACGTCATGGCGTGGCTGGCGGTGTCCCCGGACTCCGAGAAGTACTGCGGAGAGTTCGTCGCCGCAGTAGGAGCTGTACATCCGTCATTCACTGGGCACTGCAGTGTCGCCGTAGCCAGGCGCCCGAGAAGAGACGGCGCCCCGCGAGCCGAAGCTCCCGGGGCGCCGCCGTGCGTGAATCTATTCTGCCGAACCGCTCTCCGACAGAGTGCACCACGGGACTGGGCGAATTCAATCAGCGTGTCGGCCATCGCCATCCGCCCGCCCTCCATCACCTCGCTGTTCTCGACGCTGACACCATTCGGCCGGGCCACACGCCCCGTGGTGTCCATGCCCATCGCCTCGGCCGTCGATCAGGTGCGTAAGCGCACCAGCTGAGCGCGCACCCGCTCGTCAGCTGGCAGGCGGATCGGCGAAGGTGCTGCGGCACAATTACGCGTATGACCGCACACGCTGACCTCGCGAGCAGGTTCGAGGAGTTCCTGGTCTACCGCAGCACCAGCAAGCCATCACCGGCGACGGTGAAGGCCTACCGGCAGGACTTCGACGCGATCGCAGCACTGCTCTCGGCCGCGGCCGGCACTGCTGTCGATGGACTGAACTGTGCGGTGGTGGACAAGGACCGGATACGAGCAGCGTTCGCGACCTACGCGCAGTCGCATTCAGCGGCATCGATTCGCCGGTGCTGGTCGACGTGGAACACGTTGTGCGACTACCTGTTCACCTCAGATGTCATCGTGGCCAACCCGATGTCAGCGGTGCTGCGGCCGAAGGTCCCCAAGACGGTCCCGAAAGCCTTCGACGACGACGCTGTCGAGCGCCTCTTCACGACCCTGACCGAACCCGACGAGGACAACGCACGCGCATGGCGGGAACGCGACCTCGCGATCGTGCTGACCGCGCTGCTCACCGGCTGCCGGCTCTCCGAGCTCGTGGTGATGGACATCGGCGACCTCCGCGACACCGACACCACCGGTACGGTGAAGGCGATCACCGTGCACGGCAAGGGCAACAAGCAGCGGGTTCTCACCGCCGAGCCGGCGCTCGTGGACGTCCTCACCGACTACCTGCAATCCCGACTCGACCGGTTCCCCGGCAGCGGGAAGACCCGGTCCTCCCCCACCGATTCCCCGTGGCGGCGGCTGCGGGCCCGCGACCCGCTGTTCGTCGGTACTGACGGCGAACGCATCACCGGCCCGACGATCCAGTACCGCGTCGAACGCGCATACCGGCGCGCCGGCATCAACGGACAACGCGCGAAAGGTGCCCTGGTGCACCAGCTGCGGCACACCTTCGCGACCTCGCTCGCCGACGCCGACGTCAACGTCTACACGCTGATGCGACTCCTCGGGCACGAGTCGATGACCACCACCCAGCGATACACCCAAGGCGCCGGCAAGGAAACCCGGGCCGCATCCGCTTCGAATCCCGTCTACCGGATCCTCGAGAAGAACCCCTCGCACGCGACGGTGGGTGGACAGTCCGCGGGGCGTGCAGGACCGACGGCGTAACGAAGCCGGTGAACTCCTACTTTCGCTGGGGAACGGTTCGATCAGATGAGCGGCCGGCTCGACGTCGCATGGCGTGCTGGGGCGGGCAGGCTTGTCGGTATGCAGGGAGCCTGAAGTGCTCTGGACTGTCCGGCGAAACCAGCGGCTCAAGGGATGGGCTTGGCCAACTCCTGCTCGACCTTCAACGTCCAGTAGGGGTCGTTGGTCCAGCCGCCGATCCGCGTGGCCTGCGGACTGGTTTCCAATGCTGCGCCGCCACGGCCGCCGGCCGCGGCGATCGCCGCGGGTGTCTGCCCGTCAGTCCGAGGGCTGAACGAGACTGTCACCTGGACGTTGGGTCCGACGTGCTGGCGAAGTTCGGCGGGCTCCCCGATGTTGTATGCGTCGACGAACTCTGTGGCGCTATGCGCCCGTTGGTCGACGAGTTCGTAGGAGTAGCGGCCGTTGTGGACTTCCGTCTCGGCGAAATCGACGGTGTAGTAGCCGGGTCCCTCCGGGCGAGAGGGGTCGAGGATCGTCCGGTCCAGACCGACGAACAGTTACGCTCCATCCGGAAGGTCGACCGCACCTGTTGCTTTCACGGTATTGCCGTCGACCGTGGCGTCGAGACTCAGCGCGATGGCCTTCGGTGTTAGCTCGGGCGAAGAGGTGGGCGGTGGTGTTGTTGTGGACGGCACCGACGTCGTCGGCACAGCGGCACTAGATGTAGGGGCCGTGGAGGCAGACGACGGCGCAGCTGTCGGCTCCGAGGACGTGGGATCGGCCGCACATGCGACGAGGAAGAACGAAATCGTCGTGGCTGTCATCGCTACACTTCGCAGCTTCATGCACGGCAGTCTAAGGACAACCGCCGTGTAGCCCTCGATCTGGAGCCGAGACCAGCTGGACAAAGGACGAGGCGTGGGCTCAGCGGGTCATCAGGATGGCGATGATGATGACCACGACGAGTTCGATGAACCCCAGAATGGTGGCCGCGAAGGCGATCCAGCTTCCAGTCTCATTCGGTCGCCGGTCCGCCTCGTACATCCGAGGACCCCGAAGACGATCGCGACGGGGGCCAGACCGACGAGCGCGGAGAACAGCGCTATCTGAGCCGAGACGTTCGTCCGCTCGGCGGCCGTCTGCTCCTGGAGCAAGTCGTACAGATCTTCAATGTCGG